>SDBT01012819.1_pt1 | contig 13453 bp, 29 predicted proteins | sample 2277101 | NCBI WGS metagenome assembly SDBT01 (sample SAMN10404973, study PRJNA504765) | marine sediment metagenome | isolation source: marine sediment core GS10_PC15, 103 cmbsf | place: Arctic Ocean: Southern Knipovich Ridge | collected 2010
TGCATGGAAACCGTGGTGGCGGTGCCATTCATGATGATGTAGTTGCCGGGGTATCTGATGGTTTCATGACTGCCGTAATGGCAACGAAACTCGCTGGCATCGAAGCACTTGCAGATGTGACAGGGAGCAACGCACCGCAGGCGCACAACCAGGCGATAGGAACAATTACTGGCGGCAGTGCACTAAAGGTCGCAATCTATACTGCCGGTGGTATACTATCATCTTCTGCAAATGTTACTACAACTGAGTTGAATAGACTCAATGGTGTCACAAGCCAGCTTATTGAGGACAACGACTTCGGATCAAATGGTGTTTGTGTCCGCACGGCGGCGGGTGTATATACCAATCAAGCAGGGCCAGGTGATGCAACGTATGCATTTTCCACAGATAGCCATACAACATTTACATTTATTGTGACAAACGATGTGGTATCATCAATCGTAATTGCATAACAAAGGGAGGGAAATCAAATGTTACTGAATCCAGATGTTTACATTATCGGAGTAGAGGGTACGCCTCTTCTCAAGGTAGTAGGCGAAGGCGGCGAGCCAGATATATTGTGGCAGTTGCGCGATATAGTTGTCAACGCCCTGTATGGCGATGAAAAAACGGTTGCTACCGGTATGGAGAAACACCAGCGCGGTGAACTCGGAGAACGCATATATCAGGCGACGGAGGACAGCCCGGCAATCGTGACAACCGATGAAGTAGCACAGATCAAGAAGCTCATCGGCGAATCATATCCGATAGTATTCGTCACGCCGGTCTGGCGCATGCTTGAAAAACTGCCACAGGAGCCGGAGCCGGTCGAGATCGACATACCGGAAGACGAGGAGACGGGGCCGCCGAGAAGTTTCAGAATGGATCCACCACCGGAATCGCCGAAAACTGACGTATCGTAATGAGTGTCTGGAACTACATGGATTGGCTTAAGCGCCGTATGAGCCGGACACAAGGGAAGTGGACAATGCCAAGCGAAGAACTGTTGTCGATGATCGAGCGCCATGAGGGATTCCGCACGCACCCTTATCGTTGTACTGCCGGGAAGCTGACAATCGGTATCGGGCGGAACATCGAGGATCGCGGTATCTCAAGGGATGAAGCACAAGTGATGCTCCGGAACGATGTCAAGCTCGCCGTCACCGACCTAACATCCGTGTTCCCGGACTTCGGTACATTCCCCGAACCGGCAGCGAATGCGTTGATCGATATGATGTTTAATCTTGGGTTGACACGGTTCCGGGAATTTGAAATGATGATCGAGGCAATAGATATCCGCGACTGGAACATGGCCGCTGACGAGATGCTTGATTCAAAATGGTACAAGGATGTCGGCGACAGGGCGGAGGAACTTGCGGCCCTTGTGCGAAGTGTATAGACGTTGCTCCGGGTACTACCTTTCAGCCCGGAGTTCCCCAGGGGGTCGTGATGACTACGGCGGCATCCGGCCCCCGCCCCTAATGTCAAGAAAGCATAAAACGCTTGACACGGACTGATGTAGTGACGTATTATGCGCGCATACACAACATAAATGGATGCGGGGCGTAAGCAGCGGACTCATCCGGGGCGTAGTACCTCGATACCGCACCGCTCAGGTGGAATGATGAGTGATGATCCTGCCCGCATCCTATTGACGACCACACTACCATTCAAATGCCCGCCGGAGCCAAGATATTGACGGTTCAAGTACAGCGAAAAATGCCGTGCATATGGGCTATCGTGGACACGGAAGCGTACCATGAACCACGCAATTTTTACCTTGCCGGGACAGGCCATTTCCTGATAAAGCAAGTGATGGACTATATTTATATCGGGACGTACCAACTGGATGGCGGCGCGCTTGTATTCCACCTCTTTGAAAAGCGCTGATATGACAACCTCATTCCTATATCACCTTTGCGACATCCGCCTGCTTCTCTGGTCATGCGGGATGTCGGCACTGCTCACCCTACTATCGTGCGCCTGTGGACTGCTGTGGGCGTTCCGGGGGGCATAATGACAATTCATATTTCGACCATTACCCTGATAAAGTTCTTTGCTGCCGTGTCACTCGGTGAGCTGGCCGCTTTGGGATTCAGTATCCATGCTGAGCGAAAGGGCATTCTTGGTTACTGGGCCTGTGTGCTATCCCCGGCCATTGTACTTGTTTATGTCCTGTTCTTTATGGGAGGTTAAATATGGATCGCCGTACATTATTCGGGTTGATCGCAGGTGCTGTCGCAGCGCCGTTTGTGGAGGCGAAGTCTATAATAATCACCGGAAAAGTTCGGGGGCTTTCGCTTGAATCATTTGACGAACTTATAATGATCCACGGAACTGATATGGTCAGACAGTGGATAGACAAAAGACACATACTGGTGAGCGATGAGTATATGGAATACTTCCGCATGTTAGAGACCAGGGCCGAAAGAGCGCGCCCTGTCGGGGTCATTAACGCCAGTGATATATGCGATCCCATCACTTGATATTCGTCCTATCTCCGAGAAGAGGGTAGAGACGATGTGTGCCGCTCCGGTCTGCGTAAGCCGGATACGTGCAAAGACACGGGCAAGCCGAGCGAAAGGCCGGAGCGGGTAAATATACAGAGGGGGCATGACATGAAATCAGGACTTGCAAAAGTGCGGAGAAAGAAAGCGCGGGCGCGCGGGTATTACTCACACTCGGTTTTCTGTATGGAGGTATGAGATGAAACGAACTATCATCACCATCGCGCTATACGTTGCACTCACAATGCTGATCTGCACGTCGGCGGTTGCGTTCGGATTTGACGACATCATCGGCAAGGTCAAGGGTGTATCATGGTCCGCTGCCGCAATGCTGCTGTCCGGTGTCATCGCCGTCGGGGGCCTGGCGGTAAGGGCAAAGTGGCTATCGGCCATCCTCATTGCTGTCGGCGCTGTGTTCAACGCTATCGGGGCGGCATTCGGTGTCTCAGGAATTGCATTGCAGGATGGAAAGGTCAGCGGGGATGAACTCAAAGATGGCCGTGATGCATTCAGAGGTGTCTGGTCGGCCTTCGGTGCAGTCATTAAGGTATTCGCGGGCAAGTGACCATGAAACTCATTTACATTGCAGGCCCGTATCGTGCCGACACACCGGCGGGCGTGGACAAGAACATCGAGGCCGCCCGGAAGGAAGCGATCTATTGGTGGAAACAGGGCTATGCCGTATTCTGTCCTCACACGAACTCCGGTCACATGGCAGGCGAATGTCCTGAATCGATATTCCTTGACGGTGATCTTGAAATACTCCGGCGCTGTGACATCATCGTCATGCTCGACGGCTGGAAGCACAGTGAAGGCGCAACGGCAGAACGTGAAGCGGCCATTGACCACGGCCTTGAAATCAAGTATCAGTCGGATCGGTAGCATTGCAGTACCCTCGTTTCATCCCCCGGAATCGGGTCGCCTTGAGCAAGCGGCCCGTTTCTATGTTATAGGCCGCACGGTATCTTACAACTACTAAGTAAAAAGGGTAAAAAACGCTTGACACGCTGTGAGAATGTGTTATATTGTATGTCAGACACGGGGCAATGACGCCTCGCGAATCGGGGGAAACTGAGATGAAAACAGCAACACGGGAAGACCACGACACAATGAGCAGCATCGCAAACCGGGCGATTAAACTCGGTATCAATTTCCATGCGGATAAGATGTGTTTGATGATGGACCTCGAATGCGTTCACGAATCCACACCGCTTAACCTTGACAGACTTCTTGCCGCTGATGAGTTAAACTTCACCCATGACATATGTGGGATACAGAATCACCTTAACCGCACAACAAGGCAACTTGAAGACTGCTTTGTTCCCCGGCTCTCAGCATAACAGCACGGCACCGCGCCGCTTGGCTGGTTCCCCCGAATCGGTCAGGTGGCCGGTGTCAAATACGATCTTTGACAACTGAATATAGATGCGGAGGTGAAACCGGTTCACGCCAACGTCGCCGAGCAGGTTCGAATCCTGCCCGCATCCTTCAAAAATAGCCCCGGTAGGCGGCTCACTCCCGCCAAGTCTGCTGGTGAAACAGGCGACCAGCCGGGGCAAACATAAGAGGCGAAAGACAATGGGAATACTTGACCATATGCCTATGACAATCACCGGATACCATTGCACGATCTGCGGCAAATCACACCGAAAAGGCAGCAAGATATTCAAGCTCCATTACGATAAACATTTCGATGCAAACGGCAAATACACCGCGAAACTCAGGAGCACCAATGACAGAAATTCTTGACAAGCTGAATCGGTATCGACTCGCAAGGGGCTGGTCAATCGCCAAGATGGCAACCGAGATCGGCGTCCCTGAATGGCGATGCAGCCGGAATCTCAAGGGCACACAGAACCCGCACGATTTCAACGCCGCGCCATACAATGACTACTACGCCGCCCACAAGGCAGAGATCGACGCGGCTATTTGTGAACCCGACTGATTTCTGCTCTAACTGGAAACAGCGCCGGGGTGCTCGGAATGATTCTGATTTCTGCTCTACCTGCGTATATGCCCAGGAAAGAGGTTGAACGATGACACTGCTCAATCTACACGGACGCCAATACCGGGCGTCCATCATGTACATCGATGCTGATGGCATGGTCTGTCACACGGCACATGACTTCGAGTTCAATTCCAACGCTCACAAGACACCGGAAGGCCAGGGCTGGGCATACGCGAACAGCAGATACGGCAAGCACTTGCGTGGCTGCGTCGTGACGCTCAAGCAGTTCAACACCTCGAAGGCCGGTGTTCACGTACAATCGATGGAGGGGTGAAAGATGGACACAAGCGATCTTTTAGAAGCCAAACACAAAGAACTATTACGTCAAGGCACGCACGGACCCAAATCGAATGACGAGGCGGTGAAGCTCACAACAGATCGTCATGAGTGGGCCGACGAACTGATCGTACAGCGGGATGAACTGCTGAAAGCGCTGGACATTCTGGTTCCGACTACACAGATGTTGATGATTGCCGCGAACTTCACCGAAGAGCAGATGGACAGCGACCTCGCCCCATACCGCGCCGTAATCGAAAGGTGTCGCAAATGACACGGCCTGACAAGCTCATCGAGGCGCTCAGGTGGTGCCAGCGTGCCATTGATGAACGTGATCCGGAGATGGCAAACTTCTTTATCGAGAGCGCCGCCTGTGCTATCAGGGCCGCACAAGATGGCGATACCGTTGATGAAGGGTTGTTTGACCGCGATAATGGAGAAATGGGATGAAACTTAAACCAGTGGAGGGTACAGTGAAAGAGCACGAAGAACTGACACTCAGCACCGAGAACAATGAAATGGTCGATCTCATTAACAGGAGCGGCCTGCAAGCCACGGATGCAAATGTCATCCTTGCCGGCTTCGAGAAGTTCTTCAATCTCGCCGACGAATGGGAGAAAGAAGCTCGAACAATCATCATCACCGATGAGAACTGCTACACCCCCGAAGGTGAAGCCGCAATGGAAAGGGCTGGCATCGGGCGCAAGTTCCTCAAGACTGTTCGTCTTGACATCGAAAAGGTGCGCAAGGCGGAGAAGGAACAGTCGCTGCGGAAGGGCCAGGTCATCGACGGCATCGCAAAGGCGCTGACGGCATCGGCATCACTGACGGAAGCATATCTCGGCAAGCAGGAAAACTTCCTCAAGCTCAAGGCCGCTGCCAAAGTCGAGCAGAAGATGCGGGAGGAACGCGAAAAGGCAGAGGCAATCCGCATCAAGCAGGAGCAGGCGGAGGAAGCGGACCGTATCGCCGAACAGGAGCGCGTCCAGAAGGAAAACGACCGGCTCAAGAAAGAGGCCGAGAAGCGGGAGAAGATTCTCACAAAAGAGCGTGAGGAAGCCCGCAAGGAGCGTGAGGCCGCAGACGAGCAGGCCCGGATCGAAAAGGTGAAGGCCGACAAGATTCTCGCAGATGAACGGGCGAAAGCGGAAGAGGAAAAGGCCGAGCTCAAGCGACAGCGGGAAGCAGACGCGGCAAAGGCGCAAGAGCGGATCGACCGGCTCGTTGAGATCGTACAGGGTGTCATCACATGCCCGCATTGCAACGAAACATTCACGCTTGAGGTTCCGGAATGATCACCGAAGCACAACGCAAGGCCCGCAAGAATCACATCGGCTCATCAGATACGGCGTGCCTATTCAACGATGCCGACGGGAACTCACTCGATCCTTTTAAGACCGCGCTGGATCTGTGGTGCGAGAAGCATTTCGATGTCGAGCCCCTTGACGGGACGGAAGCGATGGCGCGGGGCAACAGGTACGAGGCGGCACTGATCGACTTCGCGCGGGATGAACTCGGTTGCTGGATCGAAACCGACCCTAAAAAGATGAACTTCGTGTGCAAGGATCATCCGATATTCGCTTGCAATCTCGATGGCAAGACGGTGCACAAGCTATTTTATGACTCCAGTATCATCGAGGCCAAGACAACCTCAATGGCCGCTGAATACGGCGAGCCAGGAACCGATGGCGTGCCGCTCCGGGTCAACCTCCAGTGCCAGCAACAGATGTTATGCACCGGATTCGACAAGGCGTATGTCGTGGCCCTGCTCGGCGGCTTCCGGCTCCATGAGGAGATATTCGTCATCGAACGCAGCGAGAAGATCATCGCGGCGATCATCACGGCCGGTGAAGACTTCTGGAACAACCATGTCCTGACCGGTATACCACCTGCTCATACCGAGCCGGGCAACATCGAAGTGTTCAAGCGGATCATTCGCCAGCCCGAGACGTTCGCGGAAGTGCCACCACATGCATTCATTGAATGGGAAGAGTCAAAGCGGCAAGCGAACCTATACAAGAAGCTGGCCGAAACAAATCTTGCCAACATCCTTAAACACCTCGGCGACGCGGAGGGCGCACACATGGACGACGGCAGGACGTTCACATATTTCTCACAAAAGGGTGCTGACAAGCTCGATCTCAAGACACTGGAGCAGACATACCCGGAAGTGTACGCGGCGATTGCAACACCAAGCAGGCATCGCGTTGCCCGGATCAAGAAAGCGTGAGGAGGCCAATGCAGATATACACATTACAGGGATTGCGGGATGCCGCGCTGAACAAGCAGAGCGTCGTGTGCCCGAAGCTGCATAACTGGATCAAGCCCCGGCCCGCCGCGTTCGTAATTGGTTTAATGGGCAAGGATTTGGTGAGGATGATCGAAAGTGGGATGCATGTTTATCAGAAGAAAGCGTGAAGATCGGATGCGGGGAGCTGAGAGGTGCGGAAGCCACCCGGTGCCGAACACACCGTTATCAACAAAACGCGAGGGACTCCTGGTGAGCGGTGAAGGTCCCCGCCCCGCATCCTTAAATATCATAACAGTGGAGGTACAGAATGGCAGATCAGAAACAGGAGTCAACAGAAGTTGCATTGCAGGATCGTGAGCCGCAGGATCGTGAGCCGCAGGACCGGGAACTTATCAGGCCCGAACAGGGGGCGATAGCACTCGGCGATTGCGGCATTGTCCTGAAAACACTCGATGAAGTCTGGCAGCTTGCCGCCATCATTCACAAGTCAAACATCGCTCCAAAGGGATTCTGCCGGGAGGACGTTTTCGGCGTGCTCGCCACGGGCTTTGAACTTGGTCTCTCTCCAATGATGTCCCTGAACTGCATCTACGTCGTCAACAACCGTACTTCTGTGTGGGGGGATGCCGTACCGGGGCTGGTCGAAAAGAGCGGCCTGCTGGAGTGGGAAAAGGTCGAGGAGGTCGGCACATATCCCACTGACGATTATGGTTTCAGGCACGAATCCAAGCGCAAGGGCCGCGATCCGAAGTCATGGACATACACCATCGCCGACGCCAAGACAGCGAAGCTGTGGTCGAAGTCAGGCCCGTGGACAACCGACCCGAAACGCATGCTCATGTACCGAGCCCGGACATTCAACTATCGTGACAACTTCCCGGATGCCCTCAAGGGTCTCCATACCGTCGATGAAGTGACGAACATGGTGGACGCCGACTACGAGGTTGAGGATGACCGTACACAGACTCAGAAGTTGGAGGGTATGGTTGCCCCTCAAGCAGCAGCAGAGTCGCAGGAATCACCGGATACGCCGCAGGAGGTGCCTGATGCGGAAACCGGGTCGGGGTCGGAATGCGAACAAGGCGGCATATTCGATGAAGCATCAAAGGAACAGGTACAGCCCGCTTCTCCCGATGACAACATGCCGTTCAAGCAATAGCCGGACATGCTGTGCCCCTGAAAATGAAAGGGTGAGGAGCCATGAGCCCCACAGAATACACTGCCGCGATAACCGAAGGTGATGGAATCAGTTTCAACGCCTTTGCGATGAGGTGCGCCCGTGCATTTGGTGCGCTGGTGCAAATGCGCGATATGCCAATGGACGCCCCTATACCGGAGAAGTTCGAGCAATCATCCTATCACGCCGAACAAATTACTGATGATGAAACAACGCTGTCTGAGTTGATCGCCATGCCTGAAGGTGACATTGCTGACGCCTGCCAAAAAGAATATGATGAAGGCATGGTGTATTATACTGAAAGACTCGACAGCATCGCGGCGCAGAAATTAAAGTATGCTTCTATGTTGAACGAGGTAGAGGCGTGGGTGCCGCCAACAAGCGATCATGAGGAATTAAAGAGTTTCATGCGGAATCAAATACAAGAATCGATCGATCATGATTGCTCAACTACATACACGGAGCCGCCGAAGAAAGTTATGCCGGGTGATTGGCACGCACAGAAGATAGACACCATCACAAGAAGCATCGAATATCACAAGAAGCACCATACAGATGATGTGTCAAGAGCAGCCACGCGCACGGAATGGGTGAGGCAACTCCGGAACAGTTTGTCTGCATGACTGACCTTTCTGTACCAAAAGGGGGTGATACGATGCCGCCTGACTGAACAAGCAGTGAAGTTGCCACTGGAGAATGATACACGTGGGTAGACATGGCCGGGTCGCCCGGCCAGTAAAAAGGAGGATGGCATGAAGGATCGAACCAAGAGGAAGCTGAAGTCATTTCTGAAAATGTGGACATTCGGCACACTGGTCATAGCCCTACATGCTGCGGGGATAACAATCGCGCTGCGGGTCATGGAATACTTTGATCCCCTCAGCATTGGCATGATAGCCCTGTATTTCATAATCACCGGCGTGGTTGCGCTGATCCTGGATAGCTGAGGTTGAATCATGAACCAAACTCGCTGGCATATCAACTTTGGTATCGTACCTTATTGGGCATGCGTCATCTTCTGGTGTGCCATGATTGCGCTCACGTTTTGGATATTGAGGGGATGAGATGAACAAGACAGGCATTGAATATCTGGACTACACATGGAATCCGGTTCATGGTTGTTCGCCACTCAGCGCGGGGTGTAAAAACTGTTGGGCTAAGGGCATGGCCGAGCGGCTCGCTTGTATACCATCACCGGGATACTCGCCGGACGATCCGTTCAAGGTCGTATGCTCACCAGAGAAACTTGACGAGCCGTTGAGGGTCAAGAAACCGGCTGTTATCGGCGTAACCTTCATGGGAGATTTGTTTCATGAGGAAGTGCCGGGTGGATTTATCGAGGACGTGTTCGATATAATTGATCGCACGCCACGGCATCGATATATCATCCTCACAAAGCGACTAAGACGAATGTCAGAATTCACTCAACCCGAATATGGTTCTATGCCGTGGCCGGATAATATCATTGCCGGAACTTCCATCGAGGATCAGAAGACAGCCGACGAGCGGATACCGTGGTTGCTCAAGACACCAGCAGCGACGAGGATGGTGAGTTTTGAACCAGCAATCAGCGCGGTATCGCTGCGTTGGGCTCTGGGGTATGACTATAATGCCCATCATGTTAATAATGAGTACGATGCGATGAGGCAAATCGACTGGATAGTCATGGGCGGCGAGAGCGGCCCCGGCGCACGGCCTATGCATCCCGATTGGGCACGGTCGATGCAACATCAGTGTTCGGAAGCAGGCGTTCCGTTCTACTTCAAGCAACATGGAGAGTGGATTACAGCCACAGGAGAAGAGGAAACATTCGGCAGCAGGTATGGCTGGCTCACATTAGATGGCCGTTTCGCTCCCGAAGACAACGATCCCGATGAACTGTGGGATGAGTCTGGATCAATCATTGTCTCCCGTGTCGGCAAGAAGGCCGCTGGCAACTTGCTCGACGGAGTTGTCCACGATGCGCTCCCGGAGGTGTTGAGATGAGAGAATATCCTCAACTTGAAGATGTGCAATTTCTTACTGATAATGAATTAAGAAGACATTTTAAGAGTCTCGAAATAAAGTCTCGTCCGATCCTCATGAAGGCCGAGATGGTGCGCCAGACCCTCGCCGGGGACAAGAATCAGATACGGAGGAGTGAAATGGGAGCGATGGAACAGAAATGGGTGCGAATAGGTAATCATCTCTATAACGATAACCCTATACACAAAGATCGCCGCGTCATCACAACAGGGCCGGTGGAGACGCTTAACCGCTTTCGAACTGATCACAACTTTGCTCGGTTGAGAGTAGAAATTGTAGAAATGCTGCACAAGTACAAAGAAGATGCTGGCTGGCGAGGATTAGGTGACAACAAGGATATATTCTATTGTGAATCTTGCGGTAATTCGCATGAGGATTGCACTCTCATAGAACATACTTCTGAATGCAAAGTTACCAAGCTTCTTGACCTCCTCGAACGCATCAAGAAGGAAAAATGACAAACGAAATCATGTGGAGGAAAAGTGATGTCCATGCAAAAGCTACGTATACGCCTACTCCGCACCGACAAGACCAGCCCAAGCGGGTATCGGATTGATGGATGGATGCGAATTGAAGTGGGTTACGTTGAGGTTAAATACCTTGATGATGATGATTGGGTGCCCCTTGAATACCAAGATTGGGACGCCTACGATCTCGGCGTGAAGGTCGGCGATGAATGGATGTATGCGGGGGATCGCGCTGAATATGATGGCGGGATTGATCCGCTATTCGGGACGATCATTTTCACGGGATTCACTTGGTATTACGAGCGGGATGACGGCACACGATACAAACTCGCAGATGTGAAGGACTTTCTCACCCGCACAGGCCGCACGATCCATGATATGGAGGGGTCATGAGATGAAGAACTGCATTGACATCATAAGAGATTGGCTCGAAACACACGGCTATGACGGGTTGGCATCTGATGATTGCGGATGTGCGGTGAATGATCTATTCCCCTGCGGTGGTGAATATATCGTTAGTTGTAGCCCTGCACAGAAGCAAGTGGCTACGGATGAGAACGCCGAAGGGTATTGTTGCAAAACAGGCGATATAATCTACGTGGCGGAGGAATCATGATAACCACGATTAATGTATCATCCAGCCAAGCAGCAGCCCTCATGAACGGCGAATCCGTGACAGTGGCCTGTGAGATGGAGCAGCCACCGGAGGGGTATTATGTCAAGAGAGCCTCTCACAAGGATGATATCGTGACATATGCATTGCGTGGGGTTGGAGTTCATCGTGTCTATCTTCCTCATCCTAAAGGCTCGGAGGTGGAGGCGATAAGATATGAACTAACATCGGCTCCAATGATATGCTCAGAACAAATAACAGAGATACCTATCCACATCTGCACCGCCATCGTGACCGATGTGTCCGTGGTGCAGCGGGATGGCGCGGTTGTCTGTGATGGGTGCGGACAGGAGATACAAGGTCAGATAGTTGATACTCAACATACTACAGGCGTCAGCAGGATGATGTGTGGCTACATGCGTCAGCAGGATGGCGTGTGGGTTGCGTTGACAACGATAAGGAGAAGGTGATGAAGAAGGAATTATCGAATCTAATACAATCACTTGGCATGATAGCGTTTATAATCTTCGCATGGTTTGCCGTGCAGGGGTTATTGTGGATTGCAGCCCTGATTGACACCACCAAATAACCGGAGGATGATATGGATACTCCAGTCTGCTTCAAGAGCAATTATGAAGCACTCATGACATTAATAGTGCGCAAGTTAGAAAGAAAATTGCAATGTAATTGTGATCTTGATAAGTGGGAGCCAAACCCTGCAACAGGCCACTCACTCGTATGTTGTATCCATATTACAGCCGGTGAGCATATGGAAGCGGGGACTATGCCATGAACACTAACCTAATCCCCTCCGAAGGGTGGAATCGGCGGTATTGGAAGCGAGTAGATGACAAGGGGCGCAACCCAATACCATGGTTGCTGATTGAAGATATACTCAAAGCGCTTGATACCTTGCCGAAACTTACCAAGGAAATGTCTCGTATCAAGTACACTCACGATACCCTGTTCAACTGGAAGTGGCTGGAGAAATTACCATTCGCAACAGGCCATCATATTCAGAGTCCAGTGACTACCGTGCATCGAAGGAGGGGTGACTGTGATGACTATGCTATGCTGTGGTATGATCGACTCACGGCTATGGAATATGAGGCGATCCCGTATCTGCTTTATAAGCGATGGATGTGGATCGACTGGCCGTGGCATTTTGTGGTAGTGTGGAGAAGCGATTTCCAGTTGTCATCCACGAAGTCATATGTAAGATGGTTTGTGGCCTCCAATAGTAAGCATGATATGATCAGTCTACGTTATCACAAGAATGATGCTATCGAGGATTACCGCGAAATGTATGACTACTCCAACGTCCGCGAGTTGACGGCTGAGGAAATTGGGAGGACAGGGTGAAAAGGTTCTGGACTATAGTCATCCTTGAATTACTGTCGCTGGCATTGATAATCTACATAGTAATAATGGGAGGCCCACAATGACTGACGCGATGGAACAGCGGTTCAAAATGATCGTTGTAGGATGCCCCACTGTCGAAATCTCCCACCCGGATCATGGCATCATGGTATATGCTTATGATGAAGCAAAGGCGAAGATGATTACCGACGCTCTCAACTTTGCCCTGCTGAAAGGTGAGATTGAGGACTTATTAAGTCTCCACATCAAACTTGACTCAGGTGCGGATATTCAGGCATTTGCCAATCTTCTCAAACGCATTAAGGAGGGATAGGAATATGTCTGATGAGAACACACTCCTCTTGCGCTGGATTACAGGTGAATGTACTTGCTGCCCTCTTCATAATCCTACATCTGGTTACTGCCAGAAGTTTGGTTGTGATATTGACTGCGAGCAGGGGGTGCGAAATGAACTGCAATATAAATATGACCACCCGAAGGCGGAGATACCATGACCAAGGATGAGCTTGCCAAGAAGGATGCTGTTATACAGGCAATGGCGCAGTACATTAAAAATGCGCGGAGTTATAACGCTGCGTGTTCATATAAAACGGTTGATGAAATTATTGCTTATTATGTACGGGAGGCCGTCCATGACCAAGGATGAGTTTGATCGGATGGTGGTAGATGCAGGAACAGAGGTAGTCAATCATATCATATCTGGATTAAAAACTCTTGGCTTGCGTGCGGGCACTGTAGCTGAATATAATGCTACCATTGATAGCTTCTGT
>SDBT01012820.1_pt1 | contig 13451 bp, 11 predicted proteins | sample 2277101 | NCBI WGS metagenome assembly SDBT01 (sample SAMN10404973, study PRJNA504765) | marine sediment metagenome | isolation source: marine sediment core GS10_PC15, 103 cmbsf | place: Arctic Ocean: Southern Knipovich Ridge | collected 2010
AGTTTCCAAAGTCAATGCTAAATCCATTGACAGCTTGCTAAATTTCGAAACAGTTAAATATTTCAATAATGAGCAATGGGAAGCTGAACGCTACGATACCTCATTAAAATGTTATGAAAAATCAGCTATTCTAGGAGAAACGAGCCTTGCACTCTTAAACGTTGGTCAAGGCATCATTATTGCTGTGGGCCTTACAACCATTTTAACTCTGGCAGCTCTTCGAGTCATAAACCACACCATGACTGTTGGGGACTTCGTGCTAGTAAATACCTATTTGATGCAACTTTACGGACCACTAAATATTCTGGGATTTGCTTATCGAGAAATTAAACTAGCTTTGGTAGATATGGAACATATGTTTGCCTATCTTGGCGTAGAGCAGGAAATTAGAGATGTACCAAATGCATTCCCTCTTGCCATCAAGGATGGAAACATTGTGTTTGATAAAGTGAGTTTCGCTTACGACCCAAGACGCCCAATCCTGCATGATCTTTCATTTCATGTTGCAGCTGGCAAAACCCTTGCAATTGTGGGACCCAGTGGCGCCGGTAAGTCAACCATCTCTAAAATGTTGTTTCGTTTTTATCAACCCACAGCTGGAAACATTTTCATCGACGATCAAGACATCCAAAAAGTTACCCAGCACAGCCTTAGAAAAGCTATTGGCATTGTTCCACAAGATACAGTGCTATTTAATGAAACGATTAAATACAATATCGCATATGGGCGTCCTGGAGCCAACTCTCAGGAAGTTGAAGCAGCAGCCCAGCACGCTCACATTTCGGATTTTATCCAAAGCCTGCCGGATGGCTTTGAAACCACTGTAGGCGAAAGGGGTCTTAAACTCTCAGGAGGCGAAAAACAACGTATTGCTATTGCCAGAACTATATTGAAACAACCCAGCATCTTCTTGTTTGACGAAGCAACATCCGCACTGGATTCTCGAACTGAAAAAGAGATTCAAGCCAGCCTAAAGGAATTGTCAGCACACCATACAACTATTATCATAGCCCACCGGCTTTCAACCGTGGTAGATGCAGATGAGATTATTGTGCTTGATCAAGGACGTATTGCTGAGAATGGATCACACCAAAGCCTGATCAAACAAAAAGGCCTGTATGAGCAAATGTGGAAGAGGCAACAGCAAAAAGCTGGGTGAGTACCTAGCAATCTGCAATCGCAGATGCTATGATTGCTACGATATAAAAATAAATAACGACAGAGGCTTTAACAGTGGCGGGATCTTCTCCTGATTCATTCTTGACATACTATCAGCGTGAGCTGCAATATTTGCGGCAAGCCAGTTCTGACTTTGCCCAAAAGTATCCCAAAATCGCTCGTCGTCTAGAAATCGGAGCAGGCGAAACACCTGACCCGCACGTAGAACGCCTAATTGAAAGTTTTGCCTATTTAACCGCAGGACTGCAACGTGAAGTCGATGACAAATTCTCTCGGTTTACCAGCACACTTTTGGGGGTTTTGTATCCACAGTTTACCGATCCAACGCCTTCTACAACCATTGCTCAATTCAGTGCTGACCGCAACAAAGGAAAACTCACTTCAAAACATATTCTCAACCGTGGAACTCCAGTATTTTGTCGCAGCCAGGAAGGTGCACTTTGTCATTTCAAAACCTGCTTTGACACCGAAATATGGCCTCTTGAGGTGACTCAAGCTGAAATTATCCCTCGCGATATCATTGATTGTTACACGGGCTCCATTCCCACAGCTCGAGTGCTACGCCTACGCATTTCTTCTTTCTCGGTGCCGGTTCAAGAACTTGGAGTTGAGAAATTACGCTTTTATATAAATGGAAGCCGCTCACTGCAAAACACACTATATGAACTGCTGTTCACAGAAACAACTAAAGCATTTGTAATTGAAAATTACCAAGACACTGAGGACAAAAAACAACTTACTGTTCAGCCCACTCATGGCATTGTACCTGTTGGTTTTGACAATGACGAAGCCGTTATTCCCACATCCATTGCCAGCCATCCAGCTTATCGCTATCTCTTTGAGTATTTTAACTGTCCACAAAAGTTCTTATTCTTTGATGTTGAAGGACTTGCTCCCACTCAAAGTCAGAAGTCTTTTGATCTTTTGCTCTCCGTTCCTGATAACATTACCATTGACCCCCTTTTGATTAGTAGCAAAAACTTTTCTCTGGGTTGCACTCCAATCATCAACCTTTTTGAAAAAACCTCAGAGCCAATCAGGCTGGATCACAAAACAACGGAGTACCGACTGGTCGCCGATTATCGAAGAGAACGCACAACTGAAGTGCACTCTATTAAGGAGGTGTTTGCCGCAGAAGAGGCTACCGACACCGTACACAAGATAACACCGTATTTCAGCTTTAATCACCACGAACAACAGCGTAGCAATTCAATCTTTTGGCACAGTCGTCGTAGTCAGGCAGCTGTCAAGGGACACTCAGGTACCGATGTGCATCTCTCGTTTATCGATTATAATTTCTCTCCACAAAATCTCACTGGAGATACCGTATACGCTAGGATCTTATGTACCAATCGTACCCTTGCCTCTCAAATACCCCCAGACGCCATTCTGGAATCGGAAGAAAGCATTCCAGCACATGGACGTTGTCTGGAAAAACCCAGCACGCAAGTTTATCCACCCCAAGATGGTGATACGCAGTGGCGTCTGATCTCCCAGCTTGGAGCCAGCCATTTAGGATTTAATCCAAAGCATCACTCTGCAGAAGCTCTCAAGGAAACGCTTCAGATGTATGCGGGCCTCACGCAGAAGCACATCATTGAAGAAGTGAACTTTATCAAAAATCTTACTACAAAGCCCATAACACGTCGTTTCTCAAATGATGCATGGAGGGGTTTTGCCCAAGGAACTCAGCTTGGCCTCCACTTTGACCCTGAGGCTTTTGGCGGTGGTGGAGCAGTTCTATTCTCAGCTGTATTGAACGAATTCTTTGCGCTTTTTGCAGCCGTAAACTCATTTACCGAATTAGAAATCTATTCAACAAGTAACAAAAACCCGTGGAAAAAATGGCAACCCAACAGCGGCAAACGATACCTTCTGTAGCTGATACTCTTTGGCAGGAAGCATTTGATTTTGAATTTCACCAAGTCATCAAGATCTTGGAGCAGCTTACACCTGATGCAACAACTCTTGGAGAAGGGGTAACACCGCACAGTGAGGCGGTCAAGATTAAAGCACGCGTTTCGCTTTCATCACCCTCCAGTGATATATTCAGTCTGGAAAACACTGAAACAGCACAGCCTCCAACCTTAAATGTCAATTTCTGGGGAATTGCAGGCCTGCAAGGACCTCTGCCTACTCCTTATACGGAACTTATTCTTAAAAGAATGAGTGATAAAGACCATACCATTAAAGATTTTCTTGATATCTTTAACCATCGATTGATGTCGGTAATGCATCGAATTCGAAAGAAATATCAACCAGCCTTGAATACCCTAAAACCTCACCAAACTATGTTAGGGCAATGTGTACAATCTTTCACAGGCACAAACCCCCAATACGCAAGTGAACAGTCCTTGGGAATGCATCCCCACAGTCTCCTGTTCTACTCTGGTTTGCTGTGGCAACAACCTCGTTCAGCAGCGGGATTAAAGCATATCCTAAGCCACTATTTTGCAGTACCTGTGTCCATTGCAGGCTTTCAAGGTCAATGGATGAAACTTGATGCATCACAGTGGACACACATCGGAGCACAAGGACAATTTAACCAATTAGGTCAAGGTGCTATGCTTGGCACCAAAGTGTGGGATATCACATCCCGTAGCACAATTCGTATTGGACCAATCAATGAGGCAACCTTTAGACGTTTTTTAAAAACAGGCGATGCTTTCGAACCTCTTTTCAAAATAATAGATTTTTATCTTCCAGCACATCACAAAGCCGATATTAACCTTATCATGCAAGCAAAGGACGTTTGCAGCACAAAGCTCGATGGAAAATCACAGCTAGGTTGGACCTCTTGGCTTAAGTATAAAGAATCAAAGGAAGACGACGATCAGGTGCGGCTTTTTTAATTTATGCACACAGTAATTGCTTTGATGCACCATAGACAGGCTCTCGCCCAATGGAAAAATAATTAAAACCAGAAGCTGCCATTTCTTCCGCCTGGTAAATATTGCGCAGATCAACCATGATGGGATGCTTGAGTAAAGCTTTTAGTTTCACGAGATCAAGAGCGCGAAACTCATTCCATTCAGTCACAATAACTACAGCATCAGCACCAGTAACAGCATCATAAGCGTCATCAGCCCAATAGGCATCCCCTACTTCTGGTTCAGCCATTTTTCTTCCCTTGGGATCAAATACTCGTATCTTTGCACCTTTTGACTGCAAAGCCTGGATGATCGTAAGACTAGGGCTTTCACGCGTATCGTCTGTATTTGGCTTAAAAGCAACACCTAGAATCGCAATCGTTTTACCCCGTACATCACCACCACAGGAAGAAATAATTTTTTCAACCATTGAAAGTTTGCGGTCTTCATTAACTGTCACAGCCGCCTGAACAATGTTCAAGGCAACCCCATAGTCCTTAGCCGTTTGCACTAACGCACGTGTATCTTTTGGAAAACACGAGCCACCATATCCAGGACCCGCATGCAAAAACTTGTTTCCAATACGACCGTCCAACCCCATGCCTTTGGCAACAGTTTGCACGTCAGCACCACACTGCTCACACAAATCTGCCATCTCATTGATAAAAGTAATACGACTGGCCAGATAGGCATTTGCTGCGTACTTAATCAACTCGGACGATTCGGGGTTAGTTACCACCATAGGAGTCTCATTCAAATAATGCGGTCTGTAGAGCTTACGCATAACATCTGCAGCATCCTCGCTGTTAGTACCGATTACTATGCGGTCTGGACGCATAAAGTCTTCAACCGCTGACCCCTCGCGCAAAAACTCAGGGTTAGAAACCACATCAATTCGAATGCTGCCATTGACTTCGCGTGCAAGGGCTTCGGCTTTTGCAACTGTGCCCACAGGAACTGTAGATTTAATCACAATGATAGCGTCACTCTGCAGAGCAGCGGCAACTTCTTGAATTGCTTGGAAAACAAAACTAAGGTCGGCGTGGCCATCTCCGCGACGCGAAGGAGTGCCAACTGCAATAAAGACAATATCGGCTTGCTGCACAGCTTTTGGCATATCTCCGGTAAAACTTAACGAGCCCCGTTCTTGATTACGTACAACCAATTCCTCAAGGCCAGGTTCAAAGATGGGAATTTGCCCCTCAAGCAGAGCATTAACACGTGTCTGGTCTGAATCAACACAAATGACAGTATGTCCAAACTCAGAAAAGCAGGCCGCTGATACTAAACCAACATAACCAGCACCAATCATTGCAACTTGCATAGGAACTCCTTTTCAACTACCTGCCTCTTATACCCACACTGAATCAAAATGTTGAGTTTTATGATAGTGAGAAGCGCGCAGTTTACATGTGGTAAATGAGCACTTGGAACGTATCAGGAAACCAACAGTTTGATTCAGCTTCAGTACAGAGTCTTACTGCAAGCCAGTTTACACACTAACCAACAGACTTCAAGAGAATAAAGACCTCTATCCTCGTAATACCAGCAACACCATCACATTGACAGACTTCAGCAATTATTTTACAAACGTGTATGCAAAGCCAAACTACACCCAAAACTACCGCCGTAGATAAACCTTCTATCTCATCAAAACGAATTGCTATGTTTATCATGTCCTTGCAACCAGGAGGCGCTGAACGAGCGATGGTGAACTTGGCAAATTACTGGGCCAAAAAAGGTCACAATGTAACTCTGGTAACTCTAGCTTCCCCTTTAGAAAAGCCATTTTACTCCATAAGCAAAAACGTGAAGCTGCTGCAGCTAAGTAGCATAGTGCAACAACCCTCACTGCATAAAAAAGGCTTGCAGCATTGGCTGATCAAACAAACGTGGGGGCGTCGCTTGATCAAACTGCAAGCAATTTTACGGCTAAGGCACACTATCAAGCAACTCAAACCGGATGTCGTTATCTCATTCATTGACCTGATGAACATTGTGATACTTGTCGCTACAAAGGGTTTGAAAATACCCGTAATTGTTTCTGAACGCATCGACCCTAATCACCATCACATCTTTATCCTTTTACAAAAACTCAGGAACTTCACCTACCCGTGGGCCAGCAAAATCATTGTACAAACTAAATCAGCTCGAAACTATTTTTCTAATACCCTCGATAACAAGCTCAAAATCATTCCCAATGCTGTTGCAGTCTCTACAAAAACAGCAAGCAACAACAAAGATATTCCCAAGCACATCGTAACTGTTGGCCGTCTAAACCCACAAAAGGACCAAGTCACTCTGATTCGTGCCTTTGCAGCTGTCGCTGAAAAGCATCCAGACCTTAAACTTACAATTTACGGAGAAGGAAGAGAGCGCCCAAGACTTGAGCAACTGATTCAAACCCTTGGGTTAGAGCAGAAAATAAAACTTCCAGGTGTAACTCCAAACATCAAAACAGCAATATTAAATGCCGACCTCTTTGTCTTTCCTTCCAAGTATGAAGGCTTTCCCAATGCTCTAGGCGAAGCCATGAGCGTAGGCTTGCCAGTAATAGCAACCAATTGTTCTGGCAACTCTGATTTAATCCGCGACGGCATTGACGGCAAACTATTCCCCGTAGGTGATGTGCAAGCTTTAACCAATTTGATCCTTGAGTTGTGTGAGGATCCCAAACAACTACGTTCACTCGGTCAGCGGGCCAAAGAGGTCACGGAACGTTTTAGTGAAGAGAAGATATATGGAATGTGGGATAACTTGATATACCTACGATAGTTCAAGATATGGGCAGGAAAAAGCGAACGAGCGGCCGCAGCGTACTGTTGCGTACGTGAGGACCGCGAGCGAGATTTTGACGAACCCAGATTTTGAACTATCGTGGGTATAGATGATTGTGACATCTAACCAGCTTTTTTAACACCTTCATGAATCTCTAAAGCTGCACTTAGTCTGTTCATTTCTTCTATCGAGACTATTTTTACAACTTCAGGCCATATTTCAGTGAGTTTATCAGGCTGGGCTAGTTTAATACTTATTAAAAAAGCTTCTTTATCCCAATAATTAAAATTTGGAAATGCAGTCTTTAACATACCCAGCATCTGCTCAGGAGTCAGTATCTTATAAGTTGCAGCGTCTACTGTGCGTAATTCTTCATCCAAGCAAACACGCTGTAGCTCTGGCAACAAAATAGTTTCTTCGTTATGTAGGTGTAATAGAGTATCTCCATAGAATTTCCTATACTCTAAGTAAAATTCATAACCTTTTTGTTTACACAAATTAATATCACTGGGGTTATTTTTAATTTCTTGTAACAGTGAGGCCATATTTTCAAAAATTGCATCATGGTCATGGTGTTCACTTTCAATCATTTCATGAGCATGCGATTTCTTATCTCTTAAGAGCTGATGTATATTTTGATCTTCAAAATGTGCATGAGAAAATACAAGGTCTTTTACGTTGCAAAATTCATCTGTAATTTTTGCAACTTCTTCTGCATTAGTGAAATCAACAACAGCTACTTTTTGCTCAAATCCAGCTAGAAATGCACTGAGGAATTTGTGTACTCTGTAAAAACAATATCTTGTAACGTCAGGATAAGTAGTCATTTTGCTTGCCATGGTTGCACTTCCTTTGCTGTATGCAACTTAATACGGGATACTACCAAATGCCAAATTAATATTAAAGTGATTAATTTCCAATTGTTGCAAAATAGTTCTTGACCCTATACTTACTATATACCTTAGGATCATTGGTAAGGAGTAGAGAAAATGTCAAAATGGTACGTAAAAGAACTCAGCAAAATAACCGGTTTAACGGTGCAAGCCTTGCATCATTATGATCGCATTGATTTGCTAAAACCTTCTATACGGCAAGCCAACGGCTATCGCCTTTACTCCGAAGCTGACTTATGGAAAGTGCAACAGATTCTGGCCTTAAAGTCTTTCGGGTTTGAGCTGGCTCAAATTAAGCAAATCTTCGCAAAAGAAACTAATCCGATGGATCAGTTTGAATCTCAGGTGAAGATCTTGGAAGAGAAGGCGCAAAATTTGTTGAGTGCAAGCAAGGTCATGAAATCGATCATGGCCAAGCACAGATCAAATCAGCCAATCCCATGGGAAAAAACCATTGAACTTATTGAGGTATATCGAATGTCAAAACAAATTGAAAAGAAATGGGTTGCAGAAGTATTATCGCCCGAAGAGCTAAAGGACTACATTGAATTTGAGTCCAGTTTAAAGAAACGGTTCAGTGAATCTGAAAAACAGAAATTCAAAACCAACTGGGCAATATTTGTAAAAGAAATCCAAACCAACATTGAAAAAGATCCTGCCAGTGTTTATGGAATCAAAATGGGCGAAAAGTGTATGGAGCTTGTCAATACCATGTACACTCCTGAACATGCATCGGTCCGAAAGGCCGTTTGGGAAAAGGGATTCAAAGCTGGTCATTCAGACATGTCGAAAGAGGCTGTTGCTTGGTTAGACAAAGCAACAGATGCTTATTCGCGGAAACGTTTGTACGCCATTCTTGATTCCGTGGATGATCCCAACACTGATGCTGCAAAGCGGTGGGATAGCATCATGACCGAGATGTTTGGAGACTCTCTTGAGAGGAGGCTGGAGGTTGTTGAGGTAGCCAGGACAGACGAGAACGTGAGTGAATCCGCTCGAGACTGGCTAAGATCTCATTACAATCTTTCGAGATAAGAACGTGATGGGGATTGAACAACTTAGCATCCGTTCGTTGATCAATTCAGGTTCCTTGCTATTCAGTAATGCTCGGTAAAAGCAATATCATCATGAAAAGCTTCCCATTACCCCTTCATTCATGCTAGCTCATTTAAGTGACTTAAAATACGAGAGTGATCTATGAAGTTGTTTGTCCATAAGCTTTTCATTTTTGCGTTGTCCTGTTTTCTTGTTCGTATTCTGCCTGTTTATGGAGATGGTTACCTATTGAAATCTCCGCCACCTGCTAAAATGGAAGAAAGTGAGCAAAAGTCCCATGACTTAGGTGATATGAATTTTGTAGGGACACATGAAGCAACGGGGTATACCCGTAATATAAACTTTCGTTACTTCCAGGAAAAAACATACCTACTTGTACAATTTCAAGGTCAGCTGCCAGAGGAGTTAACTACCTCGGAAATTCAAAAGCTCAAAAAGTCGCAGCAAAACATAGGTGCAGTTTGGAGCTTCGTCTACCCAACACCAGATGAAACCATCTATGAAGAGCTAACTCGGATTGGTGGGACCACAGAGGAGGAAATGGGACGTTTGACTGCGCCTTTGATTGTCGAGAACGGGCAACCTAAAAAACTGTCTGTTACGGAACTTGCAGAGAAAATAGACAATAAATGTGTTGTGTTATACACAGGTGCTGGAATTTCGGCGGACGTTGTTCCAGCAATGGGACAGATTCTACAACAGCTTGAAATTTCAGATAAAGTCCAAGACAGCTTCATGCAAACAATAAGGAAAGCTTTGCACCGACCAGAACCATTGGTTGCATTTATGGATGGTTTTAATCAGGCGTGCCTTAATGGAGAACCAACTACAGCCCACTGGGCCATTAAGGAACTCACACTCCAGAAAAATTGGGGCTTGATGACAGAAAATCTTGATCAACTTCATCAAAGAACAGGTGTTACTCCACTAAGCCATGACAAGGACTGGTTGAAAAATAATGTGTCCTTAGAGGACTTGAAGCACATTGATGTGATTCTCACTGTTGGGCTACGCTCAGACGAAAGCGGTTTTCTCAGTTGGTACAAACAGCATAATCCCACAGGGGTTATTGTCGCAGTGAACCTGGAACAACCAAATTATCTTAGCAATCAAGACTACCTGGTGGTGGGAGACATTCAAGCAATCTTGCCGCAATTGCAACAGCTTGTTTTGGTGAAAACAAGCTTTTAATTTTACAGCCTGAGCGTGTTCTCAGCATTTCTGACGTGCAGATTTCGCCTATGAAATGTTTTGGAAACAACATGATCCAAGTCTAATATGTGTTGAGAAACTTATGCCAAAGATAGATTAAAACCTATGCTTCCTGATACGCGCAGGAGGGCTCATTTACCTATGTAAACTGCGCACTTGAATCTCATCATAAAGATCAATTTTTTTATCCAGTACTGGTATATTTTAAAAACACGTACAATGCCCCAATGCCTCCGTGCTTGTGAAGCGAAGGGGAGTAGCTTTTGACCTTGTCTTTATTGGGATTAGATTCAAGCCAGAAAGGCACGACCTTACGCAAGGTTCCTCTTTCTTCCCACCAAGATTGATCTTCAGAAGATCCGCCCTTGCCGGTGATGATCAAGACACAACGCTTTTTTTGAAAATGCGCTGTTTGTAAAAATGAATTAACACTTTGATGTGCTTGCTGTTGAGTAAGTCCGTGTAGGTCGAGTGTTGCTTCAATGTTGATAGCCCCCTTTTTCTGGCGCTGAGGAGTTTTGGTTTGTATGATAGAAGGCAATTTTCGTAAAGGTTTAGATTTCGGTTTTGTGGGTTTCATTGTCACAGTTGCAGACACTCTAGCTGTAGGCATAATATCTGCAGCAAAACGTTGCCAAAGCTCTAAATCATCTTTGGAAAGAGAAAAGGATTTATTATCGCGCTTCACGAGGTAACACCACTTTGTAATTTCCCAAAGATTGCATAGCACCGGCAATCTCGCCAGCTTCTGCACCTGTGCCCCAGTACACGTCACCTCGGATAGGACCCTTGATTGCACTGCCCTTGTCTTGGGCAATCATCAATTTCTGCCATCGTTGCTGTTTATCCTTAGGGTTTTCAATATCCACCCATAAAAGTGTTCCAAAAGGAATGAAGGCTGGATCAATTGCCAGACTTCTTTCAGGGATCAACCGCATGCCGGTTGCTCCAACCTGATACCCTTCTTCCACTTCACGAAAAAAAATATAGGATTCATTCTGCCAAAGGATTTCGTTGATCTGAGCGGGATGATCTGCAAACCATTGATAGATGCTTTGCATGGTGACGTTATCCTTAGGGAGTTTACCCTGCTGCACCAGTAGCTTGCCAATCGATGTGTAGGCAAAACCGTTAGCAGCGTCATAGGTTAAACATATAGAGATTCCATCTGCAAAATGAAGTCGTCCAGATCCTTGAACGGCCATAAAAAAGGCATCAATTGGATTCTGCAACCACGCGATTTCTAAGTCTTGATGTGCAAGAGCACCTAGGTCAATTTCTTTGCGGGTAAAATAAGGACACATGTCACTGTCCACAAGTCGTCCAGCAATTCGCGTTCCTTTGAATTCACATCTAAAACTTCCCAGGTCCTCAATCAGGACAAGGTCTTTGGGCCTTTTATAAATTGGTACAGAAAATCTGTCGGTTCTAATTCTGGATGCTTGAAACTCAGGCTCAAAATAACCGGTAAACAGGCCTGACGTTGGATTGTCCGACACTATGCTATGGGGTTGGAAATGTGTTTCTAAGTACGCACGTATAGCATGCGAACTCTTTGCATCGACATTTGCAATGTTCCCAGAGCTATATTGTACCGACTTTAGAATTCCAGGCCACAAATCAAGCAGTGAATCTTGAGACCAACCAATTAATTCGTGCCATTCGATTGGCTGCAGTTTAAGTTTCTCTGTGAAAGAGTTAAGCGACATCCATCAATTGCCAATTCGGATTCTTTGAGATGATGGAACGGGAAAAAGTCCACATCTCTTTTATTATCTCGATTTGGTCGGGATCCCCTTCTACCAGACGATTTTTTTCGTCTCTAGTTTCCATAACCTGCTCTGATTTAAATTCAACGGTAATCGTTACCATTTTACTACTGAGCCGTATGTCATCAACATTTATGTAAAGAATGCGAAGCAGCTCATCTTTGCTAATCCAATTTCGAGATTTCTGAGAGGCAAATTGATCTTGATAATACTGTTGTAGCTTTGGTCCACACAATGATTTAATGACTTTTTGGTCATAGTTACAACGAGCTGCAAAAAGTGTTTCAAAGGCAATATGGGCACCTTTTAAAAAGCTTCTTTCGGTAAATTGCGAATCTGCTACTTGCAGTTTCTTGGGGTCATCAGTATAACCTACTGTATCATATTATGCCTTGGTTGTATGAGCAGAGTCTTGCCAGTGAAGGCTTCAAAGTAGCTGTCTTGCAGGTTCCTGATGGGGAAGAGCAAAAATCACTGGAGGTTGCCGGCAGACTATACAGTGAGTTGACCGACTTCTATGCGGAAAGGACAACGCCTATTCTAGCCTTAGGCGGCGGGGTTATCGGAGACCTGGCCGGATTCGTTGCTGCCACCTATTTGCGGGGTGTGCCGCTTATACAAATACCAACCACCTTGCTGGCACAGGTTGATAGCAGTATCGGGGGTAAGGTGGCAGTAAACCATGGTCAGATGAAAAATAAAATCGGGGTATTCTATCAGCCAAGGCTAGTAATTTCAGACATCAGCACCCTGAAGACCCTCCCCACCCAAGAATTTACCAGTGGTTTGGCTGAGGTCATAAAATACGGGGTGATTGGGGACAAAGAGTTCTTTGCCTACCTGGAAACAAACCTTGACCGAATAAAATTGCTTGACGAGGGGGTGCTTGAGGAGGTTGTTTATAAGTCAGCCAAAATTAAAGCTGAAATAGTGGAAAAGGATGAGAAGGATTTAGGCTTACGGAATATTTTGAACTATGGACATACCGTAGGACATGCTATAGAATCAGCTTCAGACTTCAAGGTGGCGCATGGCGAAGCGGTTGCACTCGGCATGCTAGCCGCCGCCAGAATCTCAAACAAGCTGGGACTGCTGGATAAAACTGAGCTAATCAGGCTGAAAAGCCTTATCCAAAGAGCCGGCCTGACGACAGAACTGCCAAGGCTTGAAGTAGAAAAGATAATCCAGGCGATAAAACACGACAAAAAGATTTTGCAAGGCAAGGTAAGATTCGTCCTAGCCAAAGCACTAGGCAGCGTATTTATTACCGATGAAGTAAGCCTGTCTCTGGTAGAACAGGTTTTGGTTAACTGGAATGAAGAAACCTAGAATTTGCGCCGTCATCGTAGATAACGACCTTGAAGCAGTAAGAGAAGTCAAACCGTTCATTGACCTGTTTGAGGTGCGAATAGACCTCATCGGTGATGGCTGGCAAGAACTGGCTAAGCAACTTGGCAACCCGTGGATAGCCTGCAACCGAAGGGCTGACGAAGGAGGTAGATGTAAGGAGAGCGAAGAAAGCCGAGTAGAAGAACTGCTTAAAGCCATTGAGCTGGGGGCAGATATAATTGATATTGAACTCAGCACCAGGAACCTGGAGCAAGTTATACCGATGATTGGCAAGAGGGCAAAATGCCTAGTTTCATGCCATGATTTAGAGAAAACGCCCCCTCTGGATAGGATGAGAGAAATGG
>SDBT01012821.1_pt1 | contig 13450 bp, 8 predicted proteins | sample 2277101 | NCBI WGS metagenome assembly SDBT01 (sample SAMN10404973, study PRJNA504765) | marine sediment metagenome | isolation source: marine sediment core GS10_PC15, 103 cmbsf | place: Arctic Ocean: Southern Knipovich Ridge | collected 2010
ACGATTGTGTGAACTGGTCGAACAGGAGAGAATGGGCAGTAAGAGTCCTGCGGCATTAAAGGCGGAGAAGATTCGTAAACAGAAACAACACCGTAAACGCCGAAGTAAAGCGAAGAGAAAGGTACGCGGGGACAAGGGGGGGTAAATATTAATCGTCGGTTCTGAAGGGTGAAGCCGGCAGGCCTTTCTTATTATACTCTAATCCATCAAAAGAAAAAAACGTCATTTTAACGACAACTCGCGATTAGTCGATAGTCGTTAGTCGTTAGTCGGCCGAGGCCGGCATTTTTTAAGAGAAATCCGCCGAGGGCACATAGTCTCCGTTCTGTGCGCCCCCAGCGTTCATATTTACCAATTACCGTTTACTGGATTCCTGCCTGCGCAGGAATGACAAACGGACAATTCGAAGAAGTATTCCGCCCCTGGGTGCGTTCGTATTTGGTTAGATAAAATAGCGTAAAAGACCGTAAAAGTCAAAGGGAAAAATCGATTTATTATTTACTATTGATTATTTGGTTTGAGATTGCATTGTCAAAAGAGACCCCCCCCGTGCTTTCTTGCCCGCCGCCCCGACTCGCGTCGGGAGACGCGGGGGCAGGCGAAAGCAAAAACGGGGGGCTATATAAAACGGCGTGAATTGCGGGCGATTCAATTTTCGATTTGGGGGTTAGATTGCGGCTTTGGTGAATCGTGCCTGCCGGCGGCGAAGGTGAAAACGGCTGCGTGCGGTTTTTACTGGCTTTGGCGAAAGAACTCACTATAATTTGTTTCAAGTCCCGTTAGAAGTCTCTCCCGTCAGCAGGGCGGATGCCTCAGGGCCGGATTTTGCACAATAGTGGAGTGGAATGTTAGTATGCGAAAAACGCTGTTTGTTCTGGTCATTTTTTTTATAGCGATTTTGCTGCCGGCGGCAGTTTCGTTAGCTATTGATGGCGTGGTCCCCGGTCAAAGAGCCCGAGCTTTTGTCGGCCAGGATTTGCACCTGTCAGGCGGTGAACTTATAAGCTATCAGCCGACTACCGGCGAACACGTGCTTGTTTTGAAGAACGGTTTTTCGATGTCAATAGGGGCTAATCAATTTTCCAGCAATAGTGCCGTGGTATGGCTGGAAAGTGTAACAATTGAGTTCCGTGGTCGGGTTCGTGTTGATTATAAAGCTCGGGTGTATCTGCAGGGCAATGTATCGGTTGAAAAAGGTGAAGGCGCTGGCACCACTGATTTGAGCCAGAGAGTGATTGAAGAAGGCCAGTCTGCGGTTGTTTGGTTTGGTCTGAGCGGTGAAGTTTTCGTAACGGCGGAGAAAAGAGAGATTGGCAACCCTCGCGGAATGGAGCTTTACGAAAAGGCTCTTGCAGCAGTCGTAGCGGCGGCCAAGCCAAAACCTGTTGTTGAAGCCGAGGTACCGGTGCCTGAGCTGCCGACAGAGCAACCTCTAAAAGAGGTGGTTACTGAAAAGCCGAGCAAGCCCGGATTGATTGAAAAGGTATTTGTTCGTGAGAAGAAGGCTCCCAAACCGGAAGTGAAGGAACCCGGCTTTAGATATCCAGTTAATTGGGCGCCTGTTGGCGGAGTTGAGCCGAAGATAGAGTGGGACGACCGGAGAAAGATTGCAACGGTGATAGGCAGGCTCTATGTGTGGCAGAAATTAGATGAGAAGGGGGGTCTGCTGGAATTGCAGGCTGATAATGCGGTTATATTTTCGTCGCTCGTCACCCGTCGCTCGTCGCCCGAAAAAGAAAAAACGCAATATGATATTTTAGCCGAAGGGGATGTGAGGGCGGTTTATATGTCCGGCGATGTTGTAATGACTGAAGGGCAGCGGACGATTCGGGCTGACGAGCTATACTATGATTTCACAAGAAAAAAGGCACTTGTGATAAATGCGGTAATGCGGAATTTCGATGCGTCACGTGGTATTCCGATTTACGTTCGTGCGGCGAAGTTGCGCCAGTTGTCTGAAAACAAATTTGCCGGTGAGAATGTCACGCTGACCAGCAGTGAATTTTACCTGCCCCAGATTTCGCTTAACGTCTCGGATGTGATTATCACCGATACGACCACTATTGATGAGCGGGTCGGCAAGGTCTCTGACAACAGTTATGATGCACAGATGCGTGACGTACGTTTGAAAGTGGATGATACAACGATTTTCTACTGGCCTTTTATGCGTAGTAATCTGCAAAGGCCCGATACTCCGCTCAAAAGTGTACATGTCGGTCATGACAACACGTGGGGAACGTCGCTTGAGACGCGATGGTATTTGGCTCGGCTATTGGGATTGCTGGAGGCGGAAGGGACGGACAGCACTTTTGCGCTGGATTATTATGGCAAGCGCGGGCTCGGCAGCGGAGTAGAGATTGATTATGAAAGAGAGAACTATTTCGGCAGACTTTTAGGTTATATCATACAAGACAGCGGCAAAGACAGGCTTGGCAGGGCCGGCAGTCGCAAAGACATTGAGCCGCCCCGTGAGCTTCGGGGCCGGTTCTTCTGGCAGCACAAGCATTTTCTGCCTTACAACTGGCAGCTTACAACAGAGACGAGTTATGCATCCGATGAGAATTTTATAGAGGGATATTATCGCAGCGAATTTAACGTTGGCAAGGAGCAGGAAACATATATTCATTTGAAGCGTATAGAGGACAACTGGGCGTTGTCTTTTCTGGGCAAGGGTCGGCTAAACGATTTTGTCGATAAGCTGGAAGAATTGCCCGGTGTCCAGTTTCACTTAACGGGCCAATCGCTTTTTGACGATATTTTCACTTTGTACAGTGATAGTGAAGTTGGCCGACTGCGGCAGAGGATAGGCAAGAAACATTCGATAGCAATTAATGAAAAGCGGTTTTCGTTTTTCTCACACAGAACCGAGCTTGATATGCCGCTCTACTCTGTGCCCTTTAAGCTTGTTCCGTTTGTGGCCGGTACTTTCGGCTATGACGACCGCAGCGGCTTTAGAAGGTCGCTTGTGGATGGAAGCTATAGTGGCAGTTTCGGGGAGGATAAGGTCTGGGTCGGCGAGGCCGGTGTTCGTGTTGGCACACAATACTGGAAGGCCTATCCCGATGTCAAATCCCGGCTCTGGGATTTGAACCAATTGCGTCATATCATAAAGCCGCAATTGACGGCTGTTCTTTACGAGGAAAATGACTCTGTTGTTAAGCAGCATGATACACTGAATGTAGGTATTTCTCAGCGGCTTCAAACGAAGAGGGGCGCCTCTGATAATCAGCAGACGGTTGATTGGATGCGGCTGGATACGGACTTTACGTGGGTGAATAACTCTGAAAGCGCTGACAGCACCGGGCCGGACAGGTTTATCTGGAACAAGCCGATTGTGCCGCTGCGTGTGCTTTCGACACCCGATATCTTTCACGGCGACCTTAGCAACAATAACAATCTGCACAGATTTGAGATGTTTGGGCCGAGGCGCAATTACTTCGGCGCCGACTATATCTGGCGTTTGAGCGATACATCCGCTGTATTGAGTGATATGCATTTCGATATGCAAAGCGGAGTGGTACAGCAGTTTAACGTTGGTTTTTCACACCTGCGCTGGCCTGATTTGAGTTATTATATAGGCAGCAGATATTTGCGGCGTGTTGAGGTTCTGGACGAAAAAGGCTCGAATGCGTTTACTTTTGCGGCTACTTACGTACTTGACCCGCGATATACGGTTGTTTTTTCTCAGCAGTTTGATTTTGATTACGGTGCAAATATACGTAGTGATATAGCGCTTATAAGGCGTTATCACCGTGTGTACTGCGCTCTTACGTACAGTACGGACCAGTCTCTGGACAGGCAGTCGATTGTATTTAGTATCTGGCCGGAAGGCCTTCCGGAGCTGGCAATCGGGCCAAGGAGGTATATGGGACTGGGCAGCTCGGCCGGTTTCTGATAAAATTCAGTGATTGATGATGAAATTTCTGTAGCAGGTAATTTAAAGAAAGGGGATTAATATGGCGCTGGTTAATACAAAAAAGATGTTCGAGATGGCCTATAAAAACGGCTATGCGGTTGGTGCGTTCAACGTGAACAATATGGAAATCACCCAGGGAATTATGGCGGCTATAGCCGAGGAAAAGGCCCCTCTTATCCTCCAGGTATCCAAAGGGGCCCGTGAGTATGCGAGTATCAGTTACCTGAAGGCGATTATCGATGTGGCGGTTGAGGAAAATCCGGACATACCTATCGCAACAAACCTGGACCACGGTGATAATTTTGAGACCTGCAAGCAATTTGTTGAAGATGGCTTTACTTCGATAATGATAGATGCTTCAAAACTGCCCTTTGAAGAAAACATACGAGTTACCAAGGAAGTAGTTGAATATGCACATACCCGGGATGTGGTTGTTGAAGCTGAACTGGGCCAACTTGGTGGTATCGAGGAAGATGTGGTTGGCGTAAGCGGAGATGATATCATCAAACATCTGGCCGACCCCGGGCAAGTAGAAGAGTTTGTAGAGAAAACAGGCGTTGATTCTCTTGCGGTTGCGATTGGCACAAGTCATGGAGCATATAAGTTTAAGAAGGAGCCGAAACTTGCGTTTGAGATAATCCAGGAAATCAGCGACAAGCTACCCGGCTTTCCTCTTGTGATGCACGGCTCGAGCAGTGTGCTGGCCGAGTTCAAGGACCTTATTAACAAGTACGGCGGCGATATGCCGGATGCCATGGGGGTGCCGGAAGATGCTGTAAGCCGCGCAGCCAAGATGGCCGTCTGCAAGGTCAATATCGATACGGATTTGCGAATGGCTCTCACCGCTAAAATCCGGCAGGTTTTTGCCGAGAATCCCGCTGAATTTGACCCGCGTAAATACCTCGGCCCTGGTAGAGAAGCTATTAAAGATATGGTTAAACATAAGCTGCACATTTTAGGCTGCGCCGGCAAAGCGGCTGAGTGCATGTAAAGGAAGGTAAAGACGTAAAGCGCAGATGCAAAACCATAATGTAAGCCCCGTTAGGAATTTTGTAACGAGGCGTGTAAGGAATTTTATAATAATATGGCACAAAAAGAGCGAATTTCTAACGGGGTAAGATTCAAAACTTATTTAATTTTAAGTTTTACGCTATGGCTTTTTTCTTCCCCTGTTGAACCCGTACCAGCAGCAAGCAGTGGTGAGTCGGCCGAATCCATCGTTGTTAAAGCAGCCTGTGAGCTGATTTACCAGGGCAAATTCAGCGCTGCTGGTGAGCTGATAGAACAACCCGGTTTTAAGGGTCAAGCACCCCAGCTTGGTCAGTTAGCACAGATTGTCGCCGAATACAACAGTATTAGTCAACGGCGTCTGTTAGCTCAAGAAACTGCGCACAAGAAGCAATTAGCTCAGCTGGAAAGACTCAAACTTACAGCGGATGTCAATGATACCAATGATATAAAAGACGTGAACGACCCCAATGATATTATTTCTGTGCTTTCGGTTATTGCCAATGCGTGCGAGTATGCGGATGAGCCACAGAAACGTCAGCTTCTCTCTGAGCCTTTCGTAAAGCAAACTATTCAAGAAGCGATAGACAATGCCGCTGAATTCGAGTCGAAAGGCAAATGGCTTGACGCATACACAAATTGCTACTATTGGCTACAGGCGATTGATGAAGACAACGAGTGCTATTCGGACTATGTCGAGCAGCTTGTGGAAAAGGCCAATATTGTGGCCTCTTTCCGAGATAGTCCCTGCGAGAGCCGCAAGGAACGTTTCCATGGAGTGAAGAAAGAGATGTTTGTCCGTGCTATCAGCGTCCTGAATTCCAATTACGTCAGCTTTTTTATTGACTATCGCCAGATGGCAATCAAAGCTATCAATCGCTGTAAACTGCTGGCAGAGCTGGTAAATTCGTCGTCAGTAGTACGTGATGCGTTGTCCGATACCCAATACGATATACACAATACGCAATACAAAGAAAGGCTTGCAGCCTGGTCAGCGGCACTGGAAGCGCTTTTAGATGAAGTAACGCAGCCGCCCATAGCTGTGACCAAGGATAAGTTTATAGATATTTTTGAAACGGTCCTGGTGCTGAACGAAACGACTGTGGAATTGCCCCGTCCCGTGCTGATTACACAATTTGCAGAAGCTTCGCTTTCTGCACTCGACCGTTATACGCTTATGATTTGGCCGAGGCAGATAGCGGACTTTGAAAAAGAAATGACTAAAGAGTTTACGGGTATTGGCATAGAGATTTCAAAGGAAAAAGGGTTATTAACAGTAGTCAGTCTGTTGCCTGATACACCGGCCTACAACTCCGGTCTTGATGCGAGGGATGTGATAGAAGGGGTTGATGGCGTTGAAACGAAAGATATGACTCTTATTTGTGCGGTTCGCAGGATTACCGGTCCGGCGAACACACAAGTAACATTAACAATAAGGCGCCCGGGTGAGGAGAAAGCCAGAAATATTACTATAACCAGAGCCAAGATAACCGTTCCGGCAATTCGCGGCTGGCAAAGGGCCCAAGCAGGTAAATGGCTGTATATGATTGATGAGTCCAACAAAATCGGTTATGTCCGCATTACCAGTTTTGACAGCAGAACGGCTTCTGATTTCGAAAAAGTACTGGCCGGCCTTAAGGCGGAGGGGTTGAAAGGATTGATTCTGGACCTGCGATTCAACACGGGGGGGCTTTTAGACAGTGCCGTTGAAGTAGCCGACAAATTCCTCAAAGAAGGCTGGATAGTAAGCACTCGTCCCCGGCTTGTATGGACGTGGGAGAAGGCTCACGAGAAGGGAACGCATCCAAACTATCCTGTTGTTGTACTGATAAACCGCTATTCCGCGAGCGCTTCGGAAATTGTGGCGGGGGCATTGGCGGATAAGAAACATAAGCGGGCGATTTTGGTGGGCGAAAGGACTTACGGTAAAGGCAGCGTGCAGGGTATAACCTCGTATCCCAAGGGAGGTGCCCAGCTAAAATATACTATGGCGTATTATCATTTACCCTCAGGCCAAAGGGTCGAGAGCCAGGGTGCAATGAAAAAGCAAGGCAGGGGCGATTGGGGCATCGCGCCGAATATCGAGGTTAAATTAAGAAGCGACGAAATGAGGAGAATAGCGGATGTGCAGAGGGATAATAGCGTGCTGGTGAAGGCCGACCACGACCAAGAGGCTGAACCGCTGAAAAGGCATACGGCTGAACAAACGCTCGCAGCCGACCCGCAGTTAGCGGTTGCCGTTTTGGTTGTTAAGAGCAAACTGATACAAGCAGAAAGCAGCGTATGGATGATAGCGGGTAAAAAAAACTAAACGCTATATGCTGATTATGACAAACGCAGAAGACAAAGTAAGAGATTCTTCGCTGCGCTCAGAACGGCAGGGCCGATTCGAGCGACAGAGACAGGAGAAGCTTGCCCGCATCAGGCAGCTGGGTATTGAGCCTTATGGAGGTAGATACGACGACACTGAATCAGCCTGCGATATCAAGAGCAGATTCAAGGATGACGACCAGGCACAACGGGCAAGGTGTGCCGGCAGGATTGTGCTGTTGAGGGATATTGGTAAGCTGATTTTTATTACGCTGCGAGACTGGACCGGGGCCATCCAGATTGGCCTGAGCAAAAGTAAGCTGGGTGAGCAGTGGCAGCTTGCCAAGCTGCTTGAGCCTGGCGATATAATCGGCGTCTCCGGTCAGCTGGGTAAGACCAAAACCGGCGAGATTACTATATGGACGGATAGTCTTTCGGTTCTGAGCAAGAGTCTGTGCCAGCCGCCGGAGAAATTTCACGGTCTGGTGGATATTGACCTGCGATTCAGGCAGAGGTATGTGGATTTGTGGGCCAATCCTGAAGTGATGGAGCGATTCAAGAATCGCAGTGCCATCATCGCCACCATTCGTAAATTTCTTCACGACCGTGGTTTTCTGGAAGTTGAGACTCCGATGATGCAGAATATAGCTGGCGGGGCTGCGGCAAAACCGTTCATAACCCATCATAATAGTTTGGATATGGACCTGTTTTTGCGGATTGCTCCGGAGCTGTTTCTGAAAAGACTGCTGGTCGGCGGGATGGAAAAGGTGTTCGAGATAAACCGAAATTTCCGCAACGAGGGGTTAAGCAGGCAGCACAATCCGGAATTTACAATGCTCGAGTTGTATCAGGCCTACGCCGATTATTTCTGTATGATGGATTTGACCGAGCAGATGGTCTGTTTGCTTGTGGAAAAGTACTGTGAGAGCGAACAGACTACATTCGGCGATATTAGAATCAATTTTGGCCGGCCCTGGCGACGAGCGAAATACGCGGATTTGCTCAAAGAGCACAGCGGCTGCGATATTGAAGATGTCGGCGCTATCAGACAGAAGGCAACCGAACTTGATTTCGACCCCAAGAATGTGGATGAGCCAGTGGTTATCAATGAGGTTTTTGAGGCCACCGTTGAGAAAAATCTCATCGACCCGACGTTTGTGATGGATTATCCAGCGGCGCTGTGTCCTCTAACAAGGCGTAAAAAAGACAATCCACAATATGCCGAGAGGTTCGAGCTGTATATAGCCGGTATGGAACTGGCCAACGCCTATACGGAGCTGAACGACCCTGCCGTTCAGCAGGAGAACTTTAAATTGCAGCTTCGCGGCCAACAAGAGTCGATGGCAAAGATGGACGCCGATTTTATAACGGCATTGAAATACGGCATGCCGCCGGCAGGGGGTTTGGGTATTGGCATTGACAGATTGGTAATGGTCCTGACTTCTGCCACAAGTATTCGTGACGTAGTACTGTTTCCACTTCTAAGGCCTATAAAAGATTAACCGCACAGAGAAACTAAACCCCACGTAAAACGTGGGGCTAAATATAAAATCCTAACGACTTAATACAATGTTGAAATTATTTTTGTGGCTGCGATACCTGCGTAAGAAGAAGATTGTATCCTTGAGTATCGCTGCAGTTGCCCTCTCCGCCGCACTGCTGATAGTCGTGGCCAGCCTGTTCAATGGTTTTATTGATGCATTCGAGAACAGTGCGGTTGAAGCGATAGGGGACGTTGTTCTTGCCCCTGCGGTGAATTTCGCCGGATATGAACTGCTTATCGAGCGTCTGGAGCGAACCGGCCAGGTGCAGGCCGCTACAGCGATGCTCTCGGCTCCGGGCCTGTTACATTTAGGTGAAGGCAACGTGCGTGCAATAAATATTTGGGGAATTGAGCCCGGTCGGCGTGCAAAGGTGACGGGTTTTAAGCAGTCCCTGATTAAACAGAAGAACTCGCCTTACGAACCCAGCTTTGAAGTCCCCCCCGCCGTTTTGCTTGCCCCCCTGCTTCTTGCCCGCCGCCCCGACTCGCGTCGGGAGACGCGGGGGCAGGCGAAGCAAACCGAGGGGCTTCGCAAAAGCGAAGCAGCGGGGGAAAGGGTCGGTGGATTTGTGGGCATCGGTGTAGTCGCCGAGCCGGATGAACAGACCGATGAGTATGATTTCGGTGCGATTGAAAAGATGATCGGCCGACAGGTTGTCCTTACTACAGGGGGGGTATCAAGAGCACAGCAGCACAAGAGTAAAATAGCACAGGTTAAGAGAAAAACCCTAAAATTTACAATTGCTGATGTCGTTTTTACCGGCGTTTATGACCTTGATAAAAGGTTTATTTATCTTCCGATAGAACAGTTGCAGCGGCTTTTATACCCGCACGAAGACAGCCGGATAGCCGAGCAGATTCAAATTAAGCTTGCCCCTGATGCCCGGCCTGAAGCTGCACTGGCACAGATTCGGGGGCTATGGCAGAACTTCGCTGCCGAGCAGCTTGGTTGGAGACCGTACCTTATAAACCAGACCACTATCGCCACAGCTAAACAGATGCAAAGCCAATTTGTTGCCGAATTGCGAAAGCAGATGGGGGTTTTGTTGTTAATATTCGGTGTCGTAAGTTTCAGTGTGGTAGTGCTGATTTTCTGCATATTTTATATGATCGTGATGACCAGGCAGAAGGATATCGCAATAATAAAAAGCTGTGGGGCAGCGAGTAGTTCGGTGGCGCTGATTTTTGTTGGTTTTGGCGCTTGTGTCGGAATAATCGGCTCCGGGCTGGGCATGATACTCGGATATATTGTAACAAAAAATATAAATACTATTGAAGAGTGGGTCAGGATAATCTTTGGTTTGAAGCTTTGGAAAAGCAGTGTGTATATGTTTAGTAAGATACCGAATGAGGTTGATTGGGGCTCGGCTTTGCCTATCGTATTGTTGGCGGTTGCAGCCGCAGCTCTTGGAGCACTGATACCTGCGATTGTCGCGGCAAGAACAAAACCGGTAGAGATTCTGCGATATGAATAAAGCGTAAAACGTAGAGCGAAAAATGCAAAACCAAAGCTTAAAAGTTAAAGTTTCGAGTTTTGAATTATGGTATTCAGGTTTTAGTTTCCCATGTACAAAATTATTCTTGCAACCAGGTATCTGGTAGAACGCCGCATAACATATTTTGCAGTTCTGGCAGTGGCACTTTGTGTCTTTATTGTTGTTGTAGTGATGACGGTGATGACGGGCCTGGTGACCGATTTCAGGCAGAAGAATCATAGTTTTGTGGGTGACTGTGTCCTCGGCACCGAATCACTGGTCGGCTTTACGCACTATGAAGATTTTATGAAGATATTAGACAGAGAAGATTTTGTTGAAGGCATCTCTCCTGTGATAAAAAGCTATGCGATGCTCGGTCTGCCCGGTGGGGAAGACGTCACTGGCGTTGAGATTATGGGTATTGACCCGGCCAGGCATAGCAGGGTTACCGGTTTTGCCGGTACTCTTTATTACCATAAGGACGATGCATCGAAGGCCTTTGAGCCGAGCTACGCCCCGCATAAAATCGGTTGTGTGATAGGGATTGACCTGGTGCTGGCGCGTGATGTGAACGGCAGATATACTTATGATTCCGGTCCGGCGCAGAGGGCCCTTGCGATAAGTTGTTTTCCCTTGACTGCTAAAGGTGCATTGGCTAAGGCCGATACCGGGCTGGTCAATACAAAAACTTTCTACTACAGTGACACCTCTCACAGTGGTTTGGCGCGGGTGGACAGCTCGTTAGTTTACCTGCCGTTTGAGAAGGCCCAATTGCTTTGCGGTATGGCCGGGTCTGTTAAGAGGGTCTCCCGGCTCCAAATAAAATTCAAGCCGAATGTGAGGCTCGATAATGGATGTAAAAAAGTGGCTTTACTTTGGCAGCAGTTCAAGAAAGAAAAAGGCCGCGAAAAACATTCGGCCTTATTAGATGCCGTTACCGTGCAAAGCTGGAAAGATTACAGACGTACATTCATCGCAGCAATGGAAAAGGAGCAGACAATGATGACCGTGATGTTTGCTCTTGTTGGGATTACGACTGTTTTCATTATCTTTGTCGTTTTTTATATGATTATCAGCCATAAGAGTAAAGACATAGGTATCTTAAAGAGTATAGGCGTCTCGAACGGGAATATTATCAAATTATTTTCGGGTTTTGCTTTTTTAGTGGGCTTTTTAGGCTCGGTGGTCGGCCTACTTGCCGGGTGGCTGTTCTTGCTCAAAATAAACGAGGTAGAGGATTTGCTGTTTGAGCATTTTGGTTTTCAGCTGTGGGATAGAACGATGTATGCTATCGGCGATATTCCCAACCGGATGGAATTTACGGTTATAGTGGTAATTATCCTTTCGGCGATTATTGCCTGTTTGGTTGGCGCCTTTATTCCAAGCTGGCAGGTGGCGCGGTTAAAGCCGGTAGAAATCTTACAGGTGAGCCAATTATGAGTATGGACGATTTCATATTAAAAACCGAAGGGCTTTATAAATCTTACCGGATGGGGGCGACAGAGGTTGATGTGCTAAAGGGGGTGGATTTGGCCGTAAAGAAGGGTGAATTTCTGGCAATAGTCGGAGCCTCTGGCAGCGGCAAAAGTACGCTGTTGCATATACTGGGCGCTCTGGATGGGCCGGATAAAGGCGCTGTGAGCTTTGAGGGGCGGGATTTGAGCCGACTTACTGCCGGCGAATTGAATAGATTCCGCAATAAAATGGTCGGATTTGTCTTTCAGTTTTATCATTTACTGGACGAATTAAGTGTATTGGAGAATGTTTTCCTTCCGGCGATGGCTGGCAGGGGTGTAATCGGCTGGCTTGCGTGCCGCAGATGGGCGAAGGGCCGGGCCAGAGAATTACTTGCCCAGCTTGGCTTGAGCGAAAGGGCCAATCATAAGCCTTATCAGTTATCCGGCGGCGAGAGGCAGAGGACAGCTCTGGCCAGAGCTTTGATGAATGAGCCCCGGCTTCTCTTAGCGGATGAGCCAACAGGAAACCTTGACTCTGCGACAGGAAATGGTATTTTAGACGTCCTTGAAAAGTTGAATAGGGCCGGCCAGACGATTGTGATGGTAACCCACGACGAAAGGATAGCACAAAGGGCGGGGCGCATAATAACATTGGCCGACGGTAAAATAGAACACAAGGGCACAAGAGCATAAGCATACAACATACTTGTGCACTCGTACCTTATGTAGAGGAGATTTTTTTATGGCATTAAAAGTTTGGCTTGATGACAAACTTGTTGACGAGGCGGACGCCAAAATATCCGTCTTTGACCATGGTCTGCTTTATGGTGACGGGGTTTTTGAGGGTATTCGTATTTATAACAGCAGAATATTCGAGCTGGAAGCACACATCAGGCGCCTTTTTCAATCGGCCAAGGTGATTCGTCTTGTGGTCCCAATGGGTAAAGACAAACTTATCAGTGCAGTTGAAAAAACCGTTGAGGCCAACGGCGTCATTAACGGCTATATTCGACTGGTGGTTACCCGCGGAGTTGGGACTCTGGGCCTGAATCCTTTCATCTGCGAGGACGGCAGATTATTTATCATAGCCGATAATATTCAGCTTTATCCTGAGGAGCTTTACGAAAAGGGTATGAAGGTAATCAGTGCAACCACGGTTCGCAATCATCCGCTGGCAATTCCGCCTCAGATCAAGAGCTTGAACTATCTGAACAACATCCTGGCCAAGATTGAGGCGCTGGACAATGATGTGCCCGAAGCGATTATGTATAACCACGAAGGCTATGTTGCCGAAGCGACTGGCGACAACGTTTTTATTGTAAGAACCGGCTGTGTTTATACCCCGCCGGTTGAAGCAGGTTCGCTGGAAGGAATAACACGAGATATCGTTATCAAATTGGCCAAGGCAGAGAGCCTTGAGGTGGTTAAAAAAAATCTTACCAGATGTGATTTATATATTTGTGACGAATTTTTCCTTACCGGAACGGCTGCCGAGGTTATTGGTATTGTCGAGATTGACGGCAGGGTTATCGGCGACGGCAAACCCGGACCTGTTACACACCTGCTGAGAAAGAAATTCTTCAAATACGCCCACGGAAAGGATAGCGGATAGTTGATAGCGGCTTATAAAGTGCACAAGTCAGAAGTATCCTGCAGCCTTATGCCGTTGTGCACTTTGTACACTAAACGCCATACACTATGCAATTACCAGCATATACCGACATATCTGACGGTCTCTCGC
>SDBT01012822.1_pt1 | contig 13448 bp, 18 predicted proteins | sample 2277101 | NCBI WGS metagenome assembly SDBT01 (sample SAMN10404973, study PRJNA504765) | marine sediment metagenome | isolation source: marine sediment core GS10_PC15, 103 cmbsf | place: Arctic Ocean: Southern Knipovich Ridge | collected 2010
CTACTTAACATAATATATATTCGAGGACACCTTTTTAGGTGTCCTATAACACCTTTTTACTCTCCGACCTTTTACATTTTTCCCGATAAACCAATAAAACATGGATGGGAATGTTATGTCCTGTTCACAAAATTAAACAGTTATGTCGTGGATAATGATTAAGGACCGCAGAGTCGGTCGAAGATTGAAAATTAACAAGGATCATATTGAAATGATCGAGGAACTAACTAAAAACGCCCAGATTTATAGAGGGCATGTACCGGAGGAACAGCGTGAAATAGACTATTACAGAATTTATTTGACTTCAGGTATTATTATCGAAACCAGCTTATACCCAAAAAACAATTTTCCTACTGAAAGATGGAAGGTAAAATCAACTGAAAAAAATAATGACGATTGAATTTTGCAATAAATAGTGCATAGTAATTAAAATCTTTTTTGTATGGAAACAACTATTTTCCTCTGCACATTGATGGTCTGCCTTGTGTGGATCTTTATTACTCATTGGAAGCTCAGAAGTTCGCGGACAAGTTCAACAGAAATGTGGAAATGCTTTACGCAAGCTGCTGAAAGAATTGCTGAAATGATCGAATACCAGGAACACTTAAAACACAGTAAAGATGAAAAAAAAGACTCTCCGGACAGTGATACCTAAACCAAAACAAAAGAACCTATACTAGGGCAGAGAAATGCCATACGTGTCAGCGAAATATACCCAGGAATCACCTTTTGTCTAAATATGGAAATAAAGGAAAAATTCGAGGATGCCATTTTGCGCCTGGTTGAAAGAAACCAATCCTATGTAAACCACAAGGGCGTAAATGCCTATTCAAAACAAATGGACCGGATCATAAATGATCTGATCGAATTTTTTAATGAATCACAGCGCAAGGATCCCCACCTGGAAGAAGCTGAAAAGGATTTCCGGATTGATCAATTAAGTAATGAAATAAGGCGCCTGGAAACTTTATTCCGGATTTTTAATATCAATCCGGTCCAATTTAAGAGCATGGACTCGGATTTTTTGACCTACAAATTTGAAAATGCTACGGATCCGGACCTGGTTCCGGTGATATCCCCTGCATATTTCATGGAACTGGAAACGGATTTTTTGGTTGCAAGCGGCTCAATTAGTTCCATTACAGGATTTGTAAAGGCTTATAAAAGGGCAATTTGCAATAATAACCAGGCAATGATTGATTTTTACCAGGGGAACAAATTCGAGTATTTAAATAAATACCTAAAAGCGGTCAGGGACTTTCCAAATCTTTCTGATCAGTCAATAGAAAGATGGGTGACAAAGGATTATTACAATGGTTCAATTAAAAAAAGTATCAACCAAAAAACAGAGCAAGTCGAAGCAGGATCAGAAAGTTAGTGAGATAGCTGAAAAGCACAATTTTTACAGTATCAGGCGCAATGCCCAGGGAGAATTTATGGGTATAATAATTAAAAAGGCCTGTATCGTAGACAAGCTTGTAGAACTGAATTTTTTCCGTTTTGACATCAATCCCGAAAGTTACCGGTATATCAAGATCACCGATAACCAGGTCGAGGAAGTCAGCGACGAACATATTATCGACGGTTTTTTTGATTTCATCGAGAAATTAGAGTCTATGGCCCACCACTTTGAGGACAGGAAAGGTTCACCTATTGTCATTACATCTGAAACCATTCGTTTTGAACTGATGGAGGGCCTGGACAAATATTTCTCGAAGAAACTAATAAACCGCTCGCGGCCGGATATCGATATCGATATCCAGGAGGACGACAAAGAAAACAAATATCTTTTTTTCCGTAATGGGTACGTCCTGATCGACCGTAAAGGATACAAGCTGCTGCCATATAAGAACCTGAAAAAATTTATCTGGAAAAACAAGATCCTGGACCGGGACTTCGTGGAAGACACCGAAACAGGGGATTTTGAAAGATTTTTTTACCACATCTGTGGTCACACTGGCCAGGGGGATCCGGATCCGGACGTTCAAAAACGCATCCTTTCATTAAAAACCATCACCGGATACCTTCTGCATGGACATTTTGAACGCAAGCTGAAAGCCGTTATTTTGACTGATTCGCGCATATCCGACAACAAAGAACCCAACGGCAGGACCGGTAAAACACTTTACAGTAAGTCCCTGGGCAGGATCCTTAACAATAAAATTGAAAGCAGTGTTTTTGTCGAAATTAACGGCAAGAATTTCGATACCAGTGAAAAGTTCAGATTTGAAACGTGCAACCTGGAAACACAGCTTATTTCGATTAATGACATCCGGCCCAGGACCAATATCACCGAATATACTAGCGATATTACCGAAGGGATCGCTGTTAATAAGAAAAACGAAAAGCCTTTTCCTATCCGTGCCAAGGTTATCATTTCGACAAATCTTACCATAAAGATTGAAGGATACAGTAATACAGACCGGATCATTCAATTTGAATTTGCCGATTATTACGACGACAAGCGAAGTCCGGAAAAGGAGTTCGGACACTGGTTTTTTTCAAAAGACTGGAACGCCGAGCAATGGAACCGGTTCGATACTTTTTTAATCGGTTGCTGCCAGGAATATTTCAGGCATGATCTTGTTGAGGCAGAACCGATCAATCTTTTTCTCCGCACCCTCCTGGATCATACTCCGTCTGAATTTGTCGATTTTATGGACGATTGGATAGCTCACGGTAAGGTTGTATGTCCTGACGAAGCGGACGGACAGAGATTGCTTGGCTCACTAGAATTTAAATCTGATGAGAAGATAAACAAAAAAGAGATCTATGAAGCCTTCACACATGCCTATCCGAACGATTTTAATGCCCGGAATTTCAAACAACGGAAGCTTACGGAATGGCTCCGAATGTATTGCAAGTACAACAACGGATATGAACCAATATCAAAAAGCTTAAATACGGAAGGGAGGTCCGGAGGTATAGACTGGATCGTATTTAAAAAACATTAAAAATCTAATCATTATGAATCGAGAAACAAAAGACAGAATTCACCAGCAAATGGTGAGGAAAACGGAAAACACTTGGCTGCTTATGGCAGCGGAAATGATATCAAGGATCTTATTGTTGATTCTGTCAGACATAATGAAAATTTAATGAAGGTGATGAAGGCTGCCAGAAATGAAGCATTCCCAAGCCCGCTGCCCTCCAGTATAGTTGAAGCGCTGAATAGTGGTGATGGAATATATAGACCATAAAAAAATTGACCTGGTTAAAAACGATATTGATTTCCTGGCTGGTTGCATTCCGGCTGCGCTTTGCAAAGCTAAAAGCCAATAACATGCACAAGGCTACCGGCAAGCGGTATTATGTTATGCCGGTGGATCTCCCTGATCAGATCCGTAGTTATATAGTTTACGGATCCTTTGAGATCTCAGAATACAACCGGCGTGTACCAAAACACGAAAGGATTGATATTAATGAAGTTCTACGGAGTTGTTGTCATAAAACTAAATAATCGGTCATGATTGATATTGTAGGTGAAATTAAGGACGAACATATTTCCTCATTTAAGGATCCCTTCTTGGTTGATAAGGTTCAATCAATGTTCATTCACATGTATAAAAGTCCTTTTGATCAAACTATTTCATGGTCTGGATCGATTGATTTTAAGAATGGTCAGACAAAAGGAACACAGCATTTTCAAGGACTCACACTTGAAGAAGTATTAATTAAAATGAAAGTTTTTTTAGATAATGACCTATCAAATAAACAACCATGAAAGACAAATTTATTGAAGTCCTGGGGCTTGGACCGTCGAATAAAGAATACGTTCCTTCCAGGAATGAAACAATCGGAGTGAATGATATTTCTGCTTTCCGTGAAGTAGACCGGCTTTTATTAATGGATCCTCCGGAAAGTTTTAGAGGCAGACGTCTAAATTGTATTAAAGCATCAAAGCCAAAATATACCTATTCAAACCTTGATGATTGGAATTTTATGCCAAATTTTGTCAAGATTAATGTTGCGGATCCTTCCCATGGTGGAAAGGTTGATGCTCTTGACGACTGGAATAATCTTCCCAGGCACGTTGACAGCACTTTTACAGCCGTATGTATAGCCTACCACTGTGGTGCTACCGACATTGTGTTATATGGCGTAGATTTTACCGATCACCACCTGGCGCACTATAAAGATCAGATTATTCAGTCCTATTCCCGGCTGCATGGTGCACTTATTCAGCGCGGTGTGTTTTTATGGTTAGGAACGGATAAGGGCTTGTTAAGCCCGTTTATTCCCAACTGGCACAAAACATTGGAGGTATTATAAACTATGGAAAAATTTGCAATTATCATCCCGGACCGTCAGGACCGGCCGGAATTTTTGGAGCACTGCATGTTTCAGATGGACCGGCAGACCCTAAAACCTGATCGCAGGTATCTTATTAATTACCTTCCAAAATCCAGTACGGTCGACCTTGTTACCAGGGTAAGATGTGGCGTCGAATATGCCATTAATGACGGTATCGATATAGTATATATTATCGAAAATGATGATTATTACCCGGACGATTATTTCGAGAAAAATTTTATCAACGATTATGATTTTGTGGGGATCCCTTTCACTCATTATTACCATATCATGACGGGCGGCCACTTGTATATGGGAGATGAACAACAAAAAAGTAGTTCGTTGTTTTGTACCGGTTTACGTATCAATACATTAAAAAAATTTCAGTGGTCAATGGTCCCTGGTGTTATGCTGGATCGCACTCTTTGGGAATATGCAGTAGATCAAAAATGTAATTGTAATTTACTTCTTGCGCCGGCTTTGCCTATTGGTATTAAGCATGGCTTGGGGCTTTGCCCGGGCGCTGGTCACAATATTAATTTTTATTCAGATATAGACAGAGATTACACCTGGTTAAAATCAAAGGTCCGCCCTGAAAGTTTTGATTTTTATATGGCTATTAAAAAACGTTATGGCTCATAAGGAGCAAATTGAATTTTGTCAATCAATTAAAAAGCAATACCCGGCCCATTTTAAAGATAAAAATGTCCTGGACGTCGGAAGCCTGGATATTAACGGGAATAACCGTTATCTTTTTTCGGGATGTAAATACACCGGTGTTGATTTAGGTGAGGGAAGGAATGTAGATATTGTTTGTACTATCCATGATTATAACCCTGGCTTCCTATATGATTTTATTATTTCCACTGAAATGCTCGAACACGACAAACACCTACCTCTTTCGCTTATGAAAATGGTTCACCTGGTTAAGCCTGGCGGCGCCTTACTGATCACTTGTGCTACCTGTTTTCGTCAGGAGCATGGAACTGTAGTAAAATATCCTGAGTCCAGTCCATTTACAAATGATTATTACCATAATGTCCAGCAGGATGATATACAGTTTTATTTTCCGGAAAATAAATTCACAAAATACCTCATTCAAACTTCCCTGGTAGATCTTTTCTTTTTTGGAATTAAAAATGGATAACAGTATCCCAGGCATAGGGACATATTTTGGTGGCAAGGGAGGATCCGGAACTTACCAGGCAATAATTAATAAAATCCCTCCACATACTGAATATATTGAACCATTCCTGGGCGCCGGCGCCATTATGAAATATAAGAAACCGGCTCAAAAGAACTTAGGATTAGATCTTGATCAGAACATTGTCCAGGCATGGAATCAATATATTACAAGGCGCGGATTAAAAAACTACCAGGTTGTTAGGTGGGACGCCATTGAATATTTAAGTAAATTCAAGGAGACTCCACTTCCTGGAGGTAAAGATATTTTTATCTATTGTGATCCTCCATACCTTCATGAAACACGTTCGGATCCCAGGTCACGATATATGTATGAACTAACAAAGGGTGATCATATAAATCTTTTGAAAGTAATTACCTCTATTAAAGATGTAATGATCGCAATATCCTGTTATGAAAATGATCTTTACACTGAACACCTTAAAGACTGGAATTGCCATCGGTTTAATGGGACTACGCGCGGCGGATCCAGGAAGGAATTATTATATATGAATTATCCGGAGCCTACCGAGCTTCATGACTACCGGTTCCTGGGAACTGATTTTATTGACAGAGGCCGTATTAAAAAGAAGATCAACAGGTATGTTAACCGCCTCAAACAACTTCCGGTACTGGAACAAAAGGCAATACTTACCGCGCTAAAGGATTCATTCGATCTTTAGATATCATATAGTTATTTACATATATGATGCCGGCAGCATAGTTATTTTTGTATTGCCGGTCCGTATATTCATTTTTAACTATTCTACCTGGTCAGCTGGTATATATAAAAATGACTATTCTGGACCGCTCTACAGAGTAAAAGATGCACTTATTTAAAATTGTTAGATAAAACCAGCTGAAGGAGCTCATTTATCTAACAATTATTATGCCAGCTAAACCTTCATTTTTGTAATAGTAACACAATAGTCATTTTTATATATCCCTGCAGGAGCTCATTTATCTTACAATTATTATGCCAGCTAAACCTTTATTGAAGTGGACAATGACCATTGTCCATCCATTGTCCACTTTTATTTAGAAAATGTTTGCACTTTTTGGGACCTGTTTTGTACACATTTTTTAATAACTGATTTTTTTTGGTAGCATTAGTTTATGAATTCCTATGTACTTATGTACTTTAAAAAAGTTATCTATAAGATAATAAATAACTTAAGTACAAAAAAAAAGTACACATCTAAAAACCTCGATGTGTACTTTTTTTACTAAAGCATTGATAATCAAAACAAAAAAAAGTACATAGGAAAACTTCGATATGCACTTTTTTAAGTAAATTTTATTAAAAAGTACATAACGAAATCAAAAAGTACATAGGAAGTACATACTTTTTTCGAGAAGTGCACGGGTAACTTTTCAATGTTTATAATGGTTACAGAGCGATTTTTTACAAAAAGTACATAAGTACACAGTGTTTAACAACTAATGCTACAGAAAATTATAAAACACACCACTATATTGCATAATATAGACCATAAATTCACCGTGAATTCACCATGAATTTGTCGTGAATATTTATGTTAAATTTTATAATTTTGTATATACATACTGGATACGGATAATTTTGGTTAAAAACCATTATTTTTTCAATTATTCGTAAATATCTCGTAAATACTTCATAAAATGCAGGGGATCTTTGCCACGGTCGATGATTTACAGAATATTTATAACTGTAGTTATTCAGCGGCATACAAAAAATACCAGGTTATAAAGGATGCCCTGGCTAAAGAAAAACACCAAAAGATCACTGTTAATGAAATATGTGATTATCTGGGGATTACACGCGATGAGCTTATCTCCGCCTGTATTAAATAATGGATTCTTCCCAAATTAATAATTTTTTATTGATTCTTCCCAAATCAACCAGGTACCTGGTGAAATCATCGTAATATACCTTCCATTATTGCTTTAATCTGTTAATAGCCGAATGTTATGAGGTTAAAAGATATGGCACTGCTGGCCTTAATACCCCTTGGAATAGCCGTCACCGGAGGCGCTTTTACCGCAAAAAAGCTTATGCGCCTAAAGGTATATTTCAAATCCCTGCGCGTAGATTCTTTTTCACTTGGAAAGCTAGTACTAAAAATCAACCTGGTCGTAGAAAATCCCAATAAGCGGCCTATGACTTTAAATGAAGTTTCCGGGCGTATTAATTATGGTGGCGAGCAGATATCCGATTTCTCGCTATATAATAAAAAAATTGTCATTCCGGCACGCGGGACCGCGACGATCAGGGACATCAAATTCCGTGTTGAAGCCCTGCCGATGGTTAATAAACTGTTAAACATTATCCAGGACAAGGCATTAAAGGATTTTTTGATTTCAGGATCTATTATGGCTGATGGCTTAACCTTTCCTTTCTCGGAGGAAATTACAGCCTAGATATGAGTTTTCGCAATTTATCAGATATAGCGGCGCGGAGCATTCCGGCGCCGGCAAACAACAAGGTTCTTTTACATACTGATGGTAACACAACGGACATTGTAAAGGTGATCCTAAAAACCGCACCGCAGGGACTTAGTGATACCAGGGAGTTTGCAAAATACATAAAAAGCAATAATACCCTGGACACGTGCCGCCGGCTGTGGAAATTTTTAAAGGCTCACATACAGTACCGTAAGGATCCTGTCGGGGAGCAGTACATACAAACACCGGCATACACCTGGGCGCGGAAAAGAGGGGACTGCAAAAGCTATTCGATTTTTGTTAGTTCGGTACTGAAAAACCTGGGGATATATCATTATTTCAGGTTTGTAAGTTTCAAACCCGGGGATCCCACCTTTACCCATGTGTATGTTGTGGTACCAAGTAAAGGACGGCAGATCATTATGGATGTGGTGATGCCAGAGTTTAATAGTGAAAAAAAGTTTAATCATAAACAGGATTATAAGATGTCTAAAATTTATCAAATGTCCGGAATAGGCCAAAAACCTTCCGGAAGGAATAAGATTCGCTTTAACCTGGGTAATAGATCCGTAGAGGATTTAACAGAAGGCGAAATGGATCTGCTGATCGCCCGCGACCTTAATCTAGCCAAAAAGAAAATAGTCGAAGGCTTGCGCGGCGTAGGATCGCTAAGGGCTGAAATATATCAGGACAACCTGGATCTTATCGCCGATGCCCTGGGAGCTTTTGACGACTTCAAGGCAGGGCGCATCGGAGATCTCGAAAATGAAATGGAGTTTATCATTGAAGATTCTGAGAACGGCGAATATAAAATGGCCAGATCCATTGTCGGTATAGGCAGTATTGAAGGCAAGGCTGAACGTAAGGCCAGGAGAAAAAAGCGGAAGGCCAAGCGCAAAACACGGAAGGCAAAACGCAAGGCTGAGGGTGGATCCCGTACCGGGAAATTTCTTCGTAAAGTGGGAAAAGGTGTACTTAAAGTTATCACCGCACCGGCACGCCTGATAGCCAAAGGGATCCTGGAAATAAGTCTGCCGAAGGCCGCGCCCAATTTCCTTTACCTGTTTATCCCTCCAGGTGATGTTTCATCGGCCCCTAAAAAAGTCCAGGAGAAGCGTAAAAAGCAATTGAAAGTTGCGGCTTTTATTGTCACTGGTATAGGGATGAAGGAACGGCATTTCATGGGTATAGTGCGTGGTGGGATCATGAAACGTTACAAAAAATCTCCGGAGCAATTAATCCGGGAAATGAAACTTAGCGCAACATCAGGATTAGGACAATTATTGGAAGGGATCTTCGGAGTAGGAGATATCGGAGCTCGTCGCCGTCGCCGTCGCCGTCTTCCCAGGGGAACTCGCAAGCGCCAGCGCAAAGCACGACGTAAGGCTCCCCGCGGCCAGCGTAAGACTATGCGCAAACAGCAGCGTCAAGAACGCAAACAGGTACGCAAGGGTAAACCACCGGCCAAGCAGACTTTCGACGGCGATATGCAGAACAGCTTTAAAACCCTGGTAAATATCCGCGACCAGATCGTACAGCATACCGGGGCAAAAAAAGAGCTTCTAAATGCTGAAAACATGCCCATATTAAGTGATTGGCGCGAATCACAGATCAAAACACAGGAAGCAGGCAAGGTAAAACAGATCTTTAATAGCCTGCCGGCGGCCGGCCCTTTTTTCCTGTACCTGTTCATAAAAGATCCGGAAACAATCGCCAAACTGCCGACGGTGGTAAAAAACAAACGCGACCGGGAAAACTTTGTCGCAGATTATTTGTCCACGTCGCTGAATATTTCTAAAAATGAACTACTGAGCCAGTTCCGCAAGGGCATCGTTGCCAAGTTGGGTAAAAATCCGGAGGAAGTTCTGAAATTGCAGATGCAAGGCAAGATGGCAGGGATAGGAGTCATAGGGGCTGGCGCCCTTGCTGCGCTGATATCAATCATTAAAAAAATTGCAGGAGTTCTAAAAAAGAAATTAAAGAAAGAAGATCTCGACGATATCAATCTAAACCAGCCGGACACTTCAGACTGGGACGAACTGGACAAGGAACAAAAACAGGAGATGGAAGAGGAACTGGATGATCAGTTTGATATGGAAGAGGAGTTCCGGGACGGGGGCCGCAGTTTTTGGGATACACTGAAGTTTTAATTTTCACTATAATAATTTTCTATTGTTTAACTAAAAGTAAGGAGAATTTTACTCATGGCACTGAAAAAACCAAAAAGACCCAAAGCGCCCAAGCACAGCTCCAGTTTGCAGACATGGCAAGCCTATGAACGGCGACTGAGTGATTGGACTAAAAAATGCAGTCAGATTATAGGGGACAGGAAAAGAAAGGCCCAACTGATTGAAAAGCTCCAGCGCAAGCGCCTGGCGTTCTGATTGTACTAATTTTTTAATTTTTAAATACTTAACAAAGGTGAGACGCGGAAAACTTGATTTTGGAAAAATACTCACCAATGCTGCCGGCCTGACGGCCGGTGGCATTGGTGGTAAGGTCATTGTACGTAAGATAGCCCCCAACCTGGATCCCAAGCTTAAAGCTGCCGGGGTCATTGTCCTGGGTGCCGTCCTTCCGGAAGTGGCCGGGCGCAACCCGATGCTTGCAAATGTAGGCAACGGCATGATGGCTGTCGGTGGTGCGGAGCTTGTCGGTGCATTGATCCCAGGCCTGGCGGGGATCTATGACGAATTCGACGAAGATTTCGACGAATCGATCGGACAGGACGAGTTAGAAGAGTTCGACGAGGACGATGACAACGCCATAGGCGCTGATGGTTAAAAATATTAGTGTGCCGGCGAATTAGCATTCCTGGATCCAGCATATACATTTTTGTATGTAGGATCCGCACATGTATTATTTATTAACTTAAAATTATTGTTATGAAAACAAGATTTTTTTCTATTGCGCTATTTGGCGTAGTGGTACTTATGATCGTAGGATCACTCATTTCTGCGGATGCAATCCTGGCCGCCTCTGGGATAGGCTCAGGGCTGGTACTTTCGGCAAGTCCGGGACTGGTTGCACTCGACCGGGAATATTTCAAGGCTGTTTACAGTGAGTTTGGTGCTAAAGGTGCGCCATCACCGTCGTACCTGCGTGTTGAACAAACACTTGGTAATACGAAAAACAGGTATTCTTTCGATATTAAAAAGACCGGTGCTGAGATCGCCACCGAGCGCAAGCTGGACCGTAACGACGTCTTTGTCGTAACGCATATCGGAGTTTATCTTATTGCCCAGGTAAGTACAACAATAGGTATTGAAGTTCTTCAGACCTATCCCAACGCTGACATTTTTGTGGCTGCTACCGGCTTTACGCCAGATCACCTGAATTTAATTTATTCGGGACACATGGAGTTAAAGATCGGATCCAAGGTAAACATCGAGGCACTTGATATGAATAAGTTCCGCTATGTGCCGACCTCACAACAGGAGGCAGCGACCAGTAAGATCGCTTACAGTGAGTTCGGTCTCGACGCTCTTAGTTATTGGCCCGGCAACCTTTTAAAATTGCACGGCACGCAAAATATCGAGGTTCATATTGATATACCTGATATCACCGGCCTGGCATGGGCAGCCGTGGCGTCCAATACCAGTAATAAAATAGTATTTTACCCCATGGGATACTTAATAAAAAATGCGGCAAAGCAGCTGTAAAGAAGCTAATTCTGCCAGCTTACTAATAACCTGGTGAGAAGCGCGGCCGGCCATGTGCTGCGCCGCGCTTTTTTTTAACATAAAAACTAAAGAAAATGAAACTTATCGATTATATAGAATCCGTAGAGCTTAAAACCGATGATACCAATAAGCTGAGGTTTTATTTCGGCGAGCAGCCCACACTCCGCGGCCGCCGCGTAATGTACGCGCTGCATTATAATAGTCCCAGTTTTCTAACTCCGACGGGGAGGTCCTCGCTGGGAACGGTAGTCAATGAATCCTTTCTTGTACTTGTTTCCAAGAACAGGGAAGCGATAAACCGTTACCCTCTGAGATATTTGGACGGAAGCAGCCTGGGATTACTGCGAACTACTCCTATCGAGATCAACAGAATAATTGACTGGTCAAAATCTTACATCGAATTACCGGACAATACAAACCTGGCAGCAGATGAATCATTCTATTTTACTTTCCTGTGTGCGGACCGCTATGTGGATCCACCTCAGGGCGTAGGTTTAAATATTGAGGTCATTGAGGTTAAAACAAATCCGATCACGGTAACAAAGTTCGCTTTCCCGGACCATGAGAATCTAAGAAATAAGCGTATCGCCAAAATCGAATTCTTATGGGATACAACAAATATTCAACTGGCCCCTTCCGGTGCTGACACAGTAAACGGAACGGTACGCAACAAATCGGTCCTTACGATGGTCGAAAAAGGCAATGAAGTTATCCGGAAAATTCCCCTCGAGATTATTGAGTGTGCATTTATGTATGGCAAAAATATCAACCTGGATCTTGTTCCAGACCTTTCGAAATGTTATGTCGAGATATCGAACACTACCGGCCTAGTAGCTGATGAGGCCTATGTATTTCTCCTTTATTATTACGACAAAACCATAGGGAAAAAATGACATGCTGCTAGGGAAAAACGAGGTCATAGAATGGATCGGACTCAATAAGACACCTTTTTGGAGTTTGCAACGCACTCTAAATGGTGAAAAGATCATCACAAAAGATGAGCCTGACAACTTTACTGTTGATGAAAGTCAGGAATATCTGGGGCGCGTCCTGGATATGTTTGAAAAGGGAACTTACTTTATCGACGCGAAAAAAGTAAAAGACGCGAATTCAAAACTACATTTTAAATCGTCTTTTCGCCTGGGTGCGGTTTCCGGATCCACAGAGACGGCCGGCATAGGTGATTTGGGAGATATTGAAAGCCGGGTGATGGAAAAGGTAAAAAAGGAAATGGAGTACGAGCGGATGAAAACCGAAAACGATGAATTGAAGCGCGAAATCGATACAATAAACCACCAGGTTTCAAAACGTGTGGCGCCGTATGTACCGTACATGATTGAAGCGGCAATGGAAGGGATCTTCGGAACCAAAATAAAAAGGGCGGCGGCTGCCCAGGTCGCCGGGATCCCCCCCGAAGATCTCGAGGATCAGCAGGAACGCATGGAACAGGCATTTAAAAAATGGTATGAGAGCGAAAAGGAAGTATCACCGGTGGTCCTGGTTGAAAAGATCGTCGAGATGGCCGAGAAGGATCCCGAAAAGTACAGAATGGCAAAAAAACTATTAATGGGATAAAAAAATGGCTGAGCTCCTATCATCATCGAAAGCAAAAAACCGCATTATTACTGCCAGCGCCAGCGCATCGAGGATCCGCCAGGATCCAAATACTGACAGCAGGGTTTTGCAAACAATAAAAAATGGCCTGGTGATGGGAACCCTTACCGGTTTGTATGCCAACCAGGAGGATGGGCGCTGGTATGAACTTTATCTGGCAAAACCAGGCGGCAGCGACATAAAAGGCTATGCCCGTGAGGACGTAATAAAAATCCTTACAGAAAGGGAGTCCGCAAACAAAGCAAAAAAAGG
>SDBT01012823.1_pt1 | contig 13447 bp, 14 predicted proteins | sample 2277101 | NCBI WGS metagenome assembly SDBT01 (sample SAMN10404973, study PRJNA504765) | marine sediment metagenome | isolation source: marine sediment core GS10_PC15, 103 cmbsf | place: Arctic Ocean: Southern Knipovich Ridge | collected 2010
GATGGGGACAACCGACATTGATGCCCGTCCCAGTGACGCTATCGCGATTGCCCTGCGGGTCGGTGCTCCCATATATGCGTCGGAATCGGTGATGGAGGAAGCCTCCGTCCGGGAAGTAGTAGATCAGCCGGCCGCTCCGATAACCGCGGCCTCCCCCCGGGATGATGCCGCACAACAGGCCCCTGCGAAATATCTGAAGCGATTACAGGAGCAGCTGGATCGAGCCGTGACGGAGGAGAATTACGAGAAGGCGGCGGAAATCCGCGACAAGATCAGGAAAGTTCAAACCGAAACCAGCAGGCAGTGATCGGCGCTTTAATTTAGCTCCCGCCGTAAAATATCCAATGCCAGCTCAGCCGCTTCCTGCTCAGCGGCTTTTTTATTGTCGGCCTGAGCGCTTTTGAAAGTACGGGTGCCAATCCGTACCTGTACCACAAATTCCTTATCGTGTTCCGGTCCCTTTGTTTTGAGGAGCTGGAACCGGGGGTTACCGAGGCCCCGCTGATGGCACAACTCGATAAGGCGGCCCTTATGATTAATGAGCCTGGCCGCCACTTTCTCGCGTTTCAGTAGTGCTCGTATGATAAACCGCTCCACTACTGACATGCCGCCGTCCAGGTATATAGCTCCGATCAGGGCCTCCACGGCATCACCGACCAGGTTCCGGCGCACTTTGGCGTCGCTCAGCCGCACGCCACCGTCAACCTGTAGGAATCGTTGCACTCCCAGCTCCTCCCCGACACGCGACAGGAAGCTTTTACTCACCAGCGCCGAACGCCGCCCGGTGAGATCCCCTTCGGAATCGTCTCCGTAGTTGGCATACAGGTATGCAGATACCGCATGGCTGAGTACGGCGTCCCCCAGAAACTCGAGGCGCTCGAAGTTACGGCTGGAGCTGTCAGTGACACTGCGGTGGGTAAGGGCTTGTTCGAGGAGGTGGGGATGCTTAAAGCGGTAACCCAGCAGCCGCTCCAGATCACCGGCTTTATTTGCCCGGCGTCCTTTCAGGGAGTCGAGCAGGCGGCGGAGCGAAGCCACGGTGCTAGGCGGAAAACCGCTTGAACAGGAGGACGGCGTTGTGTCCCCCAAAGCCAAATGTGTTATTCATTCCATATTCGGTGGCGTATGGGGTTGGGCTGTTGGGTGAATAGTTAAGGTCACAGTCGGGGTCCGGTGTATTATAGTGGATGGTGGGGGGCGCTTCCTGCCGTCTAAGGGCCAGGATAGTGGCGATAGCCTCCGCTCCCCCGGATGCCCCCATCATATGCCCGGTCATGGATTTAGTGGAACTGACAATCAATTCGTCCCTGGCGTGTTCACTGAAAACGGTCTTGATGGCCATAGTTTCGTTTTTATCGTTATGCGGTGTTGAGGTGCCGTGGGCATTAATATAGCCCACCTCACCGGGTTGTATTGCGGCATCCTCGATGGCCCGTCTCATGGCCCGGACAGCCCCTTCCCCCCCCTCGGCGGGAGCGGTGATATGGTAGGCATCGGCAGTAGCGCCATAACCCACCAATTCTGCATGTATGGTTGCCCCCCTTCGTTCGGCGTGGCTCAATTCCTCCAGAACGAGGATACCGGCCCCTTCACTCATGATGAAACCGTCTCGACCTGCGTCGAAGGGCCGGCAGGCGATTTCGGGGTCCGAGACTTTTGACAGAGCTTTCATGTTGGTAAACCCGGCCAGCGAGAGCGGTGTAATGGGGGCTTCGCAGCCACCGGCTATCATCACATCGGCGTCGCCGTACCTGAGTAGACGAAAAGCATCCCCAAGAGCGTTGGAGGCTGTTGCGCAGGCGGACATCACGCAGTAGTTCGGTCCCTTCAACCCATAGTGTATGGAGATATATCCCGCCGCGATGTCAGCGATCAGCATGGGAATAAAAAAGGGACTGATCTTGCGCGGCCCATTCTCCATCAGTATCCGGTGGGAGTCCTCCAGCACCTTGATGCCGCCGATGCCCGAACCGACGATAACCCCGATCCTGTCCGGGTTGGCGCGGCCCAGAACGCCCGATTCCGAGAGGGCCTGTTCCGCCGCAGCCAGGGCATAAACTGCAAAAAGGTCCATTTTGCGGAGCTGTCGGGGTTCCAGATAGGCGGCGGCGTCAAAGTTATTCAACTCGCCGGCCAGGTGAACCCCGTAGCCTTCGGTGTCGAAACGGGTAATGCGGCCGATACCATTCCTGCCGGAATACAATCCCGCTTCAAATTCATCAACTGTATTACCGATGGGGGCCACAACCCCCATGCCGGTAACGACGACTCTCCGCATCAAGATCGGGTCTTTCCAGGTTTTACTTGGTATGGCTGTCAATGTATTCGACGACGGAACCAACGGTAGTGAGTTTTTCGGCCTCCTCATCGGGGATTTCCAGATTGAACTCGTCCTCCAGCTGCATGACAAGTTCCACTGTATCCAGGGAATCGGCACCGAGGTCTTCCACGAACTTAGCTTCAAGAGTGATCTTGGCCGGCTCGACCCCCAGTTTATCTGCGATAACCTCGGATATTTTCTCAAAACTGTCTGACATTGTATTGCCTCCGTTAGATTACCATCCCACCATCAACGGGCAAGGTTTGCCCCGTGATATATCCGGCTTCCTCACTGGCCAGGAAGACCACGGTCGGAGCCACATCTTCGGGCTTACCCAGGCGACCGAGAGGGATGTGCTCGGTCAATTTTTTTCTGGCACTTTCGGGCAGATCGGCGGTCATGGCAGTGGCGATGAATCCCGGGGCAATGGCGTTAGCCGTAATACACCGGGAAGCCAGCTCCTTGGCCGTTGATTTTGTCAGGCCGATGATACCGGCCTTGGAAGCGGCATAATTGGTCTGACCGGCATTGCCGGTTATCCCCACCACCGAAGTAATGTTGATGATGCGTCCGTACCGCTGTTTCATCATGGGCCGTATCGCCGCTTTTGTACAATAGAAAGCTCCGGTCAGGTTGGTGCGGATAGGCGCCTCCCAGTCTTCCGGACTGAGGCGTATGATCAGATTATCTCTGGTCATCCCGGCATTATTCACCAGGATGTGCAGTGAGCCGTGCTGCTCTACGATAGCATCGAAGACCGCAGCCACGGTGTCCGGGTCGGTGATGTCGCACTGGTGCACGCTGACCTTGATGCCCTTGGCCGCAATTTCCTCGCTCACACCCTGGAGGTTGTCAGCCAACAGGTCGATCAATGCCACACTGGCACCCGCGTCGGCCAGTGCCAGGCTGATTGACCGGCCGATACCGCGGGCAGCGCCGGTCACTGCGGCGACTTTATCTTTAAGCGAAAACATGAACCTCTCCAATTTCTGCGACGGTCCCAATACTTACTGTAGTTGAGTCAGGCAATATTCTGCGATTCAGTCCCTGCAGGACCTTTCCAGGACCCACTTCAGAAAAGGTTGCGAACCCGTCAGTGCCCATCTGACGGATAATCTCCTCCCAACGTACGGGATTTTCCAGCTGGAGCAGCAGGTTCTTCCTGATACTTGTCGCAGAATTCTCCGGTTGAGCTGTTACATTCTGATAAACGGACACCTTCGGGTCTCGAATCTCGACAGATTCCAGGGCTATTTGCAAGGCTTCTCTGGCCGGGGCCATCAGCGGTGAGTGGAACGCGCCGGAGACGTTCAGTTTAATTGCCCGGCGCAGGCCCATTCCCCGGGCCACCTCCACCGCCAGGTCAATGGCCTCCCGGCTGCCGGAAATGACCACCTGGCCGGGACTGTTGAGGTTGGCCGGCACGACCACTCCTGCGGAAGATGCGCTTTCGCAAATCATCCGCACCTGTTCTTCAGTGGCACCCATTACCGCCGCCATTGCTCCCGGAGCCTGCTCGCCGGCCCGGGACATTTCCTCCCCGCGCACTTTCACCACCCGCAGAGCGTCGGCAAAGTCCATGGCCGCCGCCGATACCACCGCCGAATACTCTCCCAGGCTGTGACCGGCAGTTGCCTCCGGGTGGGTACCCTGCTTCTTAAGCAGCAGGTCCACTGCCAGACTATGCACGAACAGGGCCGGCTGGGTGATCCGGGTATCCCGCAGCTGCTCTTCAGGGCCTTTAAAAGAGACCTGAGCCAGGTCGAACTCCAGGATGGTTTCCGCAGTGTCGTAGAGCTCCCGGACTTCGGGGTAGGCCTCATATAAATCACGTCCCATGCCTACCTGCTGGCTGCCCTGACCCGGGAAAAGGAAAACGGCCATGTTCAGGCTACCTCGCTCCAGCGCAGGTATATGCCTCCCCAGGTGAAACCGGCGCCGAAAGCGGTCAGGATTACGTTGTCGCCGGGTTTGAGACGACCCTGCTCAACCGCATCGGCCATGCCCAGGGGAATGGTTCCCGCGGTTGTGTTGGCATAGCGGTCGATATTGGACAGTACCTGGTCCTCCTTGAGCCCCAGTCGCTCGGCGCAGACGTCAATGATGCGCTGGTTGGCCTGGTGGGGAATAAACAGCCGGATATCTTTGATAGCGAGACCGTTGCGTTGGGCCACCTCGGCGGTGATGTCCGCCATGAATTTGATGGCATATTTGTATACGATTCTGCCATCTTGATAGAGGTAGTGCTTCTTCCCGGCCACGGTTTCCGCCGTAGGTGGGTGGAGACTCCCGCCGCCTTCCATGCATAGATATTTGGCCCCCGAGCCGTCGCATCTTAGAATCGAATCTATTATGCCTTCGTTTCCCTCTTCGCAGGGTTCCAGGAGCACGGCCCCCGCGCCGTCACCGAACAGGATGCATGTAGCCCGGTCGGTGTAGTCGATAACGGCGCTCATGGTATCGGCACCGATGACTAAAACTTTTGTGGAGCTGCCCGATTCGATCATCCGGGCGCCGGCGTCCAGCGCAAACAGAAAACCGGAGCAGGCGGCAGAGAGATCGTAGCCCCAGGCCCGGCTGGCGCCCAGGTTGTTCTGCACCAGACAGGCGGTGGCAGGGAAAAGCATATCCGGGGTTACAGTGGCCACAATGATGCAGTCAATCTCCTCCGGATCAATCTGCCGCTTGTTGAGGATATCCCGGGCGGCTGCGGTGGCCATATGCGAGGTGGCCTCACCATCACCCACCCGGCGCCGCTCACTGATTCCGGTGCGGGTGCGGATCCACTCGTCCGTGGTATCCACTAGCGTTTCAAGGTCGAAATTGGTAATGACTTTCTCGGGTAAATACTTGCCGACGGCGGTGATCTTGGCCGTTCTATGCGGTGGTAATGGCATTATGCTCCTCAAAAATGTCCATATGGGCCTTAATGCCCTTCTGAATACTGGTGATGAGGTTCTCCGTGACACAACGGGCAGCGGTTCTCAGGGCGTTCATAATGGCCTTGGCACTGGACATACCGTGGCATACAACCAGAACGCCGTTAACCCCCAGGAGCGGCGAGCCGCCGTGTTCCTCGTAATTCAGTTCCCTGGCTATATCTTTCAGGGCGGGACGGAGGATCAACGACAGTGCCAGTTTTGAGATCGGGTGCTGTTTCAGCTTGTCTTGCCCCCAACTGGTCACATGCAGAACCATCCCTTCTACGATCTTCAACACGGTATTGCCCACAAAACCGTCGCAGACAACCACGTCCGCCACCCCGGCGAATAAGTCCTGGGCCTCAACATTGCCGACGAAGTTGTCCACGTGTGCCACGAACAGGTCGTGTGCCCTCATGGTCAGTTCATTGCCCTTGCCCGCTTCGGTACCGATGTTCAAAAGTCCGATGCGAGGGCTGGGATGATTGAAAATATGGATGGAGTTGGCCCTGGCCATAAGGGCGAATTGCACCAGGTCCCAGGCTTTCACGTCCACGTTGGCGCCGGCATCGCACAGCAGGAAGCCTCCGTAAGCCGTGGGGATCAGGGGACAGAGTGCCGGCCGGCGTACACCTGGAATGCGGTCCAACAGAAACAGCGACGCCGAAAGGAGCGCGCCAGTGTTTCCAGCGCTTACGGCCCCATCGACCTCCCCGCTTTTCACAAGCTCAACTATACGCACCAGGGAAGAATTCTGCTTGGTCTTGACAATCCGTGCTGGTCTATCATGCATAGCCACCACCTCTGGGGCATGGACGATATTGACACGGGCCTTATCAAAAGAGTACTTCTCTGTCTCGGCCCTGAGAACCTCCTCGTGGCCTACCAGAATGACTGTAACATTCTCATCAGGCCGCTGACGTATGTAGTCAAGTGCACCCTTGACCGTCAGCTCCGGGGCATGATCTCCACCCATGGCGTCAAGCGCGATGCGCATTGTAATCAGCAGGTGCTAAGATTATTTGGGTGAAATAACCGGTCGCCCACGATAATATCCGCAGTTAGCACAGGCGCGGTGAGGCAATTTCGGCTGCCCGCATTGCGGACAGGTTGCAACCTGCGGTGCGGTCAACTTCCAATGAGTACGCCGCTTTGCAGAGCGGCTATGCGAATGCTTTCGTTTCGGATGAGCCATGATGACTCAATCATTCCTCCAATTGTTGTTTAATTGCCAAAAGAGCCGACCAGCGTTCATCGCTCTCTTCAGTCACACACCTGCAAGGCTGTTTATTCAAGTCGGCGCCACATACGGGGCAAAGACCCTTGCAGTCCTTCCGGCACAGCGTTTTCCTGGGGAGTTCAGTGTAAATCGTTCCGGCGATAACACTAGAGAGGTCCACCTCCTGCCGGCGAGGCGAAAAAACCAGGACATCCTCCTTATCAGCATTCAGGACCGGTGGTATCTCGGAGCCCAGCCTCACCTTAAAAGATCCCTCCACGGGGCAGGGGGCATCGCCAAGGCAGCGGTCACAAGTGAGTTTGAGATCGGTTCGCACCAAGCCGTTCAGAAAGAAATCTTCCCCCTGCTGGTGAACCGTGATCTCCACCTCAACAGGCGTATCTGGCTCCCCCAGATCATTGACGCCGATGTCAAAAAGAGTTACTTGAAATGATTGCGGCCCGTCAAAACACTGAAGGTCGCTTCGAATAATTTTCATAAAGTGTGAAAATTAGCACATACCCAACGTCATAACAATATACATTTGACGCTCGGCCTGGTCGGATTTCAGGCATCAGCTTTCCCCTACTACTTTTCATCGGTTTCCGCAGAGCTGGTTTCCTGCTCTGTTTCGTCGGCACTCTCTCCTGCTCCTTCGGTTTTTTCTGCCAGGTCTTCCTCATCCTTGCGTTCCAGGAGGTTCTCGTCATCGGTCCTGAATTTGTAAATGAGGAATGAAAGGCACTGCCCTACGCTGATAATGGACAAGCCGTAGGCAAACACCGAGCCATAGATGAACAGCAGCAGGATGGCCAATATACTCCCCATGAATGCTTCCCAGCCGCTTACAAATGCAAGGTTAACGTCAGCCGTCAACGGCGACAGGAGAGCAAATTGACCTGGAATGTAGGTAAACAAGTAGCTGTAACCCGAGAAGACAATCTGCTCAGCCCAGGCGAGAATCGGGCCCAGCTTACTCCCCATCAGCCAGGATGATCCAAAAACCCAGTTGATAAAGTGATATCCGGTGGTAATCACCCAGCCGTAGAGCGTAGCGCCCACCACCGCCAGGATGCTTATCAGGGCAGAGTATACCACTGCGCGCCAGATCTGGTTCCAGGTAATAGCGTAGGCCTGGAAGGTGCAGCCCATGGTATCCTCCTCCCAGACACCAATAATAGCCGGCAGGTATAGGATTAACACGGCCAGCACTACCGCAGTGTAAAGCACAAATACAGCCCCCAGGAAGTAAAGGGGGTACAAACCCATGAAAATGATTTCGCCCAGGAAGGGAATCTTCCCGATAAGAGCCATAATCACGGCCATGACCAGGAAGAACAGGATGATCAGGATAACGGCCAGGGGTGAGAAAACCAATGCGCGCCAGTGCCGCTTGGTAAAGGCGATCCCATTGGTGAAGGTGTAGAACTGATCACCTTTAAGCTCCTTATAGGTGATGCGGGCTACTACGGTAGAGGCAAGCAGGGTCGTCACCAGCCAGACCAGGAGTGCCAGGATATAGATAATCCAGGCGGCGACGCTTATGAGTTGGCCATTAAACAGGGAAAAGAAGGGATAAATACCATATTGGTCCCAAGCGGCGGCTAATGACTCGCCATCCGCCCAGAGAGCCAGATAGGTCAGGATAGCGTAGATCGGGTAGCCCACTACCAGGCCCATCAGATGGGCCCAGATTTTCTTCCCTTTAAGTGCTCTTCGGGGGGCTCCCAGAAGATCGATAAAGCTAAAGTGCAGCTTTTCGGACTCAAACACGGCCAGGCGTCTCCTTGCTTTAGTCAGTTATTGAACGGGGTTCAGGCGCTACTGCTGTTGATCGATGTCCTCTTTACGCACATTGTCCACCCAGGCACCGGGGTAAACGGCGTTGATCTTTTTCTGCAGCGTTCTGGCGTCCTCAACGGAAGTGAAATCGCCGATGCGAACCCTCCACCACACTTCGTTCCGATCCTCAAGCCATACTCGCTGGATATAGGCATCGTATCCTGTTCCGGCCACCTGCTGGAGAACCTTCTGGGCCTGTTTTGCGGTCTTCCAGCTGCTCACCTGAATGGTGAAATGGCCCTCTATGACGTCGCTGCGGTATTTTTTCCTGGCGGGTTTAGCCCGCGTCACGGCTTTAGCAGGAGCGGGTTTCGCCTTCGGTGGCGGCGGTGCCGCGGTAGTGGTGGCAGTTGGCTTGGGCCGGGTTGCGACAAGGGTCTCAGGCTTTTTCTCCGGGGTAGTTATCCTATCCGCGGCAGCCACGGCTGTGGGCTCTTCCCGGGGAACCACGGAAGTGTCTTCCATAGCGGTGAAGTAAAACTTATGATCCGACACTTCCTCTTCATAGGAAACCACCGTTACCGCAAAGGCATATTCCCCTACGACATCAGCAGTGAATGTGTAAAGATTGGATTGAGATGAGAAGTCGGGAATAAGGAGACTCTCATCAGGCAGCTCCAGGATGCTCCAGCGATAGTTGATGTCAAAGGCGTCCTCCGGGGGTTCCACGATTATAGTTTCCGGTTCGCCGACGAAGATTGGTTTCGCTTCTTTCTTACCCCACGGCAGGTACTGGCAGCCGTACCAGCCAAAGAGCAGGATGATTGACAGGACCTTAAGGTGGCGCATCATGATAAGTCCCCTTTGGTTTAAAGGTTACCCGGAATATCCCCAGTTGCGAAAAAGAATGCAACCTCTTTCTCAGCATTTTTATCAGAGTCTGAACCGTGAACGGCATTTTCCCCAACACTGGTAGCGAAATCCTTGCGGATAGTGCCGGGCGCGGCCTGGGCCGGGTCAGTGGCACCGATGAGCGTCCTGAACTCTTCCACGGCATTGTCCCTCTCCAGCACCATCGGCATACAGGGTCCCGAGGACATGAACGTGGTGAGCTCTTCATAGAACGGTTGGCCCCGGTGTACCTCGTAGAAGCCCTCCGTTTGAGATTTCGTCATTCTGATAATCCTCGCAGCACGAATCTGGAAGTCCGCTTTCAGGATGCGGTCAATGATCTTCCCCTGCTGGCGGGCACCCATAGCGTCCGGCTTGATTATAGCAAGCGTTTGATTGCCCATTTATTCCCTGTATTAAAATTCGGTCAATATTCTCTGTTTAACAATTTTCAATTCCACAATTTTCAATTGTCAATTAAGCCGCTAGGCCAGCGCCTGTTTCACCATTTCACCAATCCTTGCCGGGCTGTCGCATACGTGGATACCGGCGGCCTGCAGGGCTTCCATCTTGCTCTGGGCGGTACCCTGTCCGCCGGAGATGATAGCCCCGGCGTGTCCCATACGCCGGCCCGGGGGTGCCGTCCGCCCGGCCACAAAGGCTACCACCGGCTTGCCGAAGCCTGTCTCCTGAATCCAGGCAGCGGCCTCCTCCTCGGCAGTGCCGCCGATCTCACCGATAAGCACCACTGCATCGGTGCCATCGTCATCGGCGAACAGCTTGAGCAGGTCCAGGAAGGTGGAACCGATGATGGGATCACCGCCCACCCCGATGCAGGTAGACTGGCCGATGTCCAGTTCGGTCAGTTGATAGACGGCCTCGTAGGTGAGAGTCCCACTCCGGGAAATTACGCCTATTTTACCCGGTGTGTGGATAAACCCCGGCATAATGCCGATCTTGCACCCTGGCCGGGCAGGCTGGCCGGGGGAAATGATGCCCGGGCAGTTGGGCCCGATAAGCCGGGTACTGCCCTGATCCAGGGCGGCCTTAACGCGCACCATATCGAAAGTTGGAATGCCTTCGGTAATGCAGACTACCAGATCCAGGCAGGCGGCGATACCCTCCAGGATGGCGTCGGCGGCAAAGGACGGCGGAACAAAGATCACCGCGGCGTTGGCACCGGTGTTATCCTTAGCTGCTTCAACCGTGTTGAAGACGGTAATGCCATTAGGGTCCTTCTGCCCGCCCTTGCCGGGGGTGACCCCGGCCACGACCCGGGTGCCATACTCCACCATCTGGGCGGTGTGAAAACTGCCCTCACTGCCGGTAATGCCTTGAACAATAAGCCGGGTATCGTTGTTAACCAGAATACTCATGCTGCACCTCCTTGTCCCTTAAGGGGACCTTCGGACGCAGCGTTGACAGCTTTCTGTGCTGCTTCTTCCAGGGTATGAGCTACGAGAAATTCCAGAGGAGAATCCTCCAGCAGCTGCCTTGCCTCAGAGGCATTAGTGCCCTCCATGCGCACTACCACCGGTACACTCACCTTCACTTCCTTCAGGGCGTCAATGATGCCCTGAGCGATACGGTCGCAACGGACGATGCCGCCGAAAATGTTGATAAGCACGCCCTTGACGTTGGCGTCGCTGACCAGGATGCGGAAGCCGTTGGTCACCGTATCCGAGCTGGCCACCCCTCCTACATCCAGGAAGTTGGCCGGTTCGCCGCCGTGGAGCTTGATAATGTCCATAGTGGCCATAGCCAGCCCGGCACCGTTGACCATGCAGCCCACGTTGCCGCTTAATTTAATGTAGTTGAGGTCATACTTCGAGGCCTCCACTTCCTGGGGGTCTTCTTCGCTCAGGTCCCGCAGGCCGGTCAGGTCGGGCTGGCGGAAGAGGGCGTTGTCGTCAAAGTTGATCTTGGCATCCAGGGCCAGGACCTCGCCGTCCTCGGTCACCACCAGGGGGTTGATCTCAATGAGGGAACAGTCGTTAGCCTCAAAGGCCTGCCAGAGGGCCTGCAGGCACCTGGCTCCCTGCTTGACCTGGCCTCCTTCCAGTTGGAGTGCATAGGCCAGTTTGCGGGCCTGGTAGGGCTGCAGGCCGAGGCCGGGATCGATCCACTCCTTGACGATGAGCTCCGGTGTATCGGCGGCCACCTTCTCGATTTCCACCCCGCCCTCGGTGGAAACCATCATTACGTAGCGGCCGCTGGTGCGATCCAGTACGATACCGGCATACAGCTCCCTGGCGATAGGCATGGCCTTCTCGATGAGCAGGCGCTGCACCTCTTTGCCATCGGGGCCGGTCTGATGGGTCACCAGGCGCATGCCCAGCATTTCTCCGGCGATACGGCGCACGTCATCAGGGCTGTCGGCCAGCTTCACGCCACCCCCTTTACCGCGGCCGCCGGCGTGGACTTGGGCCTTCACTACCATCCGACCACCGATTTTTTTCGCTGCCTCCTCAGCCTCCTCTACGGAAAAGGCGGGGTAACCCTCCGGAATAGGCACCCCGAAGTCGCTGAAAATTGCTTTACCCTGGTATTCGTGTATTTTCATAGTTATATGCCTAGATTATAGATGAATAGTTGTGCCTCCTTCACCTGCCAGGGTCTGTTCAATGGTGTCGATATTGGTCATGACAACCTTCTCGCCTCCTTTATGGAGGAACTGTATAGCGGCCTCGATCTTGGGACCCATGCTTCCGGGCGGGAAGTGCCCGTCGTCCAGATAGCCCTGAGCCTGCCGGACTGACATCCGCCGGACAGGCTGCTGGCGATCAGTGTGAAAGTTAAGATATACCTCCGGCACATCGGTTAGAATATACATCTCCTGGGCCCTAATATCCGCCCCCAGAACGGCCGCGGTCAAATCTTTATCGACCACCGCATCCACCCCTTCGTAATGGCCGTTCTCCATAACATAAGCGGGGATTCCTCCTCCTCCCGAGGCGATTACGACGGAACCCATGTCCACCAGGTGCCTGATGGACCGGCCGTTGATAAGGCGTATCGGCGCGGGGCTGGGGACCAGCCGGCGCCACACACCCGCTTCCTGCTCAGCGATATTCCAGTCCGGCAGCTGCCGGGCCAGCCGCTGCCCCCGCTCCCTGGTGTAACGGTCGCCGATGAACTTGGTGGGCGACTTCAGCGCCGGGTCGCCGGCTTCCACCACCACCTGGGTAATAAGGGAGACCACGTCCCGCTCGATGCCCTCGTCGATCAGCGCGTTCTGCAGGGACTGCTCGATCATATAGCCCATGCTGCCCTGGGTGGCGGCCACGCAGACGCCCAACGGCAGTGGCGGCACCCGGTCGGCGGCCAGTTCCGCCCGCAGCAGCTCCTCGCCCACCTGGGGGCCGTTCCCGTGGGTGATGGCCAGCCGGCAATCGCTGCGGATGAAGGGCATGACCGTTCGCAGGGCGGCCCTGGTCAGGGCGAACTGTTGGTGGATATCGCCGGTTGTCTCTCCCGGCGAGAGTGCATTGCCGCCGATGGCGATGATTACGGTGGTATCTGTGAGGACCGATCCTGGCATTTTCAGGTGGTTGTTAATCCGCTAATGAGATCGCCAAGGCCCCTAAAGGGACCTTTATGAGCATAATAGTAAAAAGGTGTGGGTAATTTAAGCGTGGATACAGGTGGGAATACCAGAGAAAGTAGGGCTGGCATACGGAGTCCAAGGGAGTCGGTATTCAGCCGGGTGTGAGTGAGTAAAGTGCTGCGAAACAGGCACAGCACCGTCATTGCGAGGTCCGCTGGATAGCGGACCGTGGCAAACTCACGGGGCAGTGAAAAAAGTCAGCGATCCCGTATCTCGGTACGATTTGAGTTGCTTCTCACGTTTCATGGCCTCAGCACGAGTATCAAACTCTTCAGTATGGATAAGACGCCAGTCGTCAGTACGCTTGGTGTAAAAGGAAATACCTTCGCGATGTTCACGAAGGCGTCTTTCTAAATCTTGGGTTTGGCCTACATACAAGCGGTCAATCTTCTTGGAATAAAGCACATAGACCGTAAACAAGCTCCGGCGGTAGGACTCGAACCTACAACCTAGTGGTTAACAGCCACCCGCTCTACCAATTGAGCTACGCCGGATGTAAAGTTGCGACGTAAAAGTTACCAGACACCGCCGAAGGTGTCAAGTTGGAGCCGCCGAGGGTAGTGCCTTATCCAATTTCCTCAAACCCTGCCGCCGGAGCGACGAACGCAACATCTCTTCTGTCCATACTTTCCTCACCTGGTGAATTACGGCTACTCTTCAACGGGCCGGATGGAGACTTTGACCGGTTTGTCGGTCTGATATTTGAG
>SDBT01012824.1_pt1 | contig 13447 bp, 9 predicted proteins | sample 2277101 | NCBI WGS metagenome assembly SDBT01 (sample SAMN10404973, study PRJNA504765) | marine sediment metagenome | isolation source: marine sediment core GS10_PC15, 103 cmbsf | place: Arctic Ocean: Southern Knipovich Ridge | collected 2010
ATCCAGTACGGATAATCTTTTTGTGCAGTTCTCTCAGGCCTTTTTTTTGACGTTCTCTCCGAAAAAGAATAAAACCGCCTGGATGAAGCGCCCTTGAACCAAAGTCAACCACGTCGCCCTTAAGAAGGATTTTTTTAAGTTCCCTGCGATTCACACCTTTTGGATCATAGAGCGCCCCTGCGCCGGCCGCTATGCTTGTGATTTTGGCCTTGGGGCAACACTCAAGCAGGAGACGCATTGCGTTTCCTGCAACATCACCATTTGTTCCACCAGTGATCTTTACGGTGAAGACGTCCCGGTGTATATCGATCCCGTGTTCCTTTAGTGCAATCTCTGAAAACTTCATTACACCCCGCGATGTGACGCCGTATTCCTTGTGATTGATTCCGATACGTTTGCTGGATATAATCCCCTGCCCAAGTATATACCCTCGTTCCACCCCGAGCCGGGCGATCAATTCTATCATGGTATCATGCATGTTCTCATCCGGTCCCAGCTCTATGGCCTCGTCTTCGCCATAGTAATCGATCACGCGCGGGTTTTTCGCTTTGCCCCCTTCCGTCACAAATATATCCAGAAACGCATTGATAAAGCCGTATTGAAGTTTGTAAATCCGTTGTGTCACGGCCTCTTGAGAATCAGTCTCTGTTGCATCAAGAACCACAGCCATTTTAGAACCGCCCTCATAGATGTCTTTATTCTTGAGGTGTTGTGTGTGGGCCAGAACGAACACTTCACGGAAAAGGCTTTCCATGTTAGTCAGGTGCTGATCTTCGTTTCTACATACGATGGTGCGCCACCCACCCCTGGCTATATCCGAAAACCCGATATGGTAGCCAATCCCATAACGACCGAAAAAGAAAGTGATGCGGAATGGCGTGACCTGAGGGAGATCAGACATAAATTCCGATCCCGGTTCGGACAGGTATGCAGGATCGAGGCGAAAGACAAGTGAATGTTTTTCGGGAACAAAGAAGTTGGTCTTAAGCGTAAAGATGATAAATGATAGACAGGTCCTGAAGATTGTTTTTCTGATCTCATCCAGGGTCCTCTGACCCGTGTTGTAGCGATACACGGCGTCTTTGGCTTTTTGCACGGACTTTTCATAGGTTTCGTGTCTATTCTTGATGTCAGGATCGAACCTGCTTTTGAAGACCTCTAAAAGCTTGAGGGTGATTTCCACATTGGAGTGAAAGGCGGTTTTTACGACTTCCAGGTCATAGCGGTCCGGTTGGCTATGGGCAAGGGTGGTGTGGCAAAATGCGATAAGTGCATTGGTCAAGGAAGCCTCCTCTCCCGTCATGATACGGCGCGTAACAAAATCACCATAGGAAACGCTGACAGGAGCGAGGATCTGGGTGTTGTAAAGTTCTGTTTTCAGATTCCGGAACAGGTCTGAAGATTTTTTCACCAGCTCGCCATCATTCCCCAGAATGTAAAAGGTCCCCAGAAAATATGGGTGGATTCCGGTGCTGATATTAAGGCTGTACAAACGACGCACACCTATCTTTAGGCGCTGGAACACTTCCATTACTTGTGTCATAAAACCAGTCTGGGGCTGATTCCCGACGGAAAACATAAGACGGGACTCTCTGTGATAAGGAACATCCTTTGTCTCTTCCAGGTCGAGAAAAAGCCCCCCGTGGTTTTTGCCTTGCTGGTAAAGCCATAGAACCCTTGCGACCCGCTCAGGGGGTGAATTCCGGACATATGATTCGTTATTGAGCCACAAGAGATGAAGATCGTTTTGGAAGTCCATGGAGTCGTAGCTACGATTTAAGCCCTTTATTGCCTTTGAAACCGTTTTTGTGACGGCTTTTGGAACAGTTACCCCCCCGGTCTCGGAGATTTCTTTATTTGTCTTTCGTTCGAACTCATATTTTTGAATTTCAAGGACTTTTTCTTCCCCGGGAATCGGTTTGTCCGAATGGTTTAGTTCGGCATAGGAAATGCCCCTTTCCTGTAGTGTCTTCATTGTGTCGTAGAGTGAACCGGGGAAATCGAGGCATGCCACCAGGAGTTTCTTTTCCTGGTTTGTCAGAATTAATTTTCTCTGCCCGCACAGCCTGTTAAGGCCCAGCGCAAGACTGGCGAGCGATTCTACCTCATCCCTCATGGTGATAAAAAAATATGGGTGCATATGTGCGTAGAGCCAGTCAAGGTTTTGAGAAGCCATTAGAGTGTGGTTATCGAGTGTTTTTTGAATTTTGTTGTGGAGACGACTTTCTACCGACGTGATTCTTTGTTTTGCCTTTTTCATTTCCGTATCTCTCAGTCTGGTTATTTTTGAGCCCTCCTTTATTAAGAAGGCATGTGACTACTCAGGTTCAGGGGTTCCCCGCCCTGCGGGGTCTTCGACAGAGATTCAACGTTCAGGGTTAAGGACAAGGACGGCATTGAAGACTCGAAGTCCTCGTAAAAAATGCTCATTTCCCCAAATAATTGTGAATTTGACTCCAAATTTTGGATTAAGCCTTACGAAACTGACATTTTTCTCGTAAATACGCATCTAAAATGCGGTGCGGGGATGAGAATGGAACCGTGAACCGTGAACCCGAAAACCTGAGTAGTACGAAGACATCAATGCAGTATCAAACTCTAAACATGGTTATAGATTGTTAGATAACAATTGGGAGGGGGATAGGATGAGGCCTTAAACCCCATCCCCTACACGGAGTCCTGTTTATGAAATTCCTCAATATATTTTCTTAGCACTACGAGTGCATCCAGACTGACTTCAATAAATTCGATTCCGGATTTAAACATACCTTTATTATCCGGGTTTGTGTAAACCACGTTACTCTTAACATCAATAACTTCATCTTTAATACCGATTGATATAAGAAGCGTGTCTCCAATCTCTAAAGGTTCATGGGTTTCCAGCAGAACCCCACCCTCGCTGATGTTTAATGTTCTCCCCATTCCCTGTTTGAATGTCTTGTTTTCTGAATCAAGACATTCATAGGATAACAGATTTAAAGAATCGTATCTTTCAAATTTTCGCCCATTCTTTTCCATAGACAGACTCCTTAGTGATATGTTTTTTGCCGGCTCTACTCCTCTATTTATACATCCGGCAGAATGCTTTAGTAATCTGTAGTAGGTCTGGCGTTAGACAGTCCCGCACTTTTGCCCGGATGGCGTTTGGGATATGACCATAAAAGGCTTCAGCGATACCACCGGTTATGCATGCGAGGGTATCACTGTCGCCACCAAGCGAGATGGCGTTTCGAATTGCGTCTTCGAATGATATGGAGTCCAGAAAAGCAATAATCGCTTCCGGGACGGTCCCCTGACAGGAAATGTCAAAGGAATAGTCCGGACGGATGTCCTCCACGGTTCGATTCAAATTGTATCCGAAACAATGACTGATCTGCCTTCTGATCTCCTCTTTCCCGTGACCCATGCGGGCAAGGAACACAGCAAGGGCTGTTGCCTGTGCTCCCTTGATACCCTCAGGATGGTTGTGCGAGATGTCGGCAGTCTTTTTGGCTACCCGAAGGACCTCGTTTTCCGTAGCAAACGCGAAACCGACAGGACTGACACGCATAGCAGCGCCATTGCCCCAACTATAGTATGGCTGGGGATGGTCGGAGTTAAGCCATTGGATAAACGAACCACCGTACCCAGCCCTGGGATATCGCCTCCCAAGTTCCTGGATCGATTGCTCAAATGGGCAGTCCCTGAGTATAGCGTCTGCCACGGCAACCGTAAGCACCGTGTCGTCTGTAAAACAGCACCGGGGATGGAACAGCGGAAACTCTTTTGTCTTGATCGGATATTGCTCAAATACCGATCCGATAATATCGCCGGCAATTGCTCCGATCATTTTGACATCTCCCAATGTCAAAGGCTCCGCATCAGTTGACGCGAATGCAAGGAGGCAGAAGTTAAAAGTTAATTCGCTCAATGTATCTAGAATGAATATACATAGTCTTATACGGTTGAGCAACATCAATTTTAGAGGACCCAGACCCACCCTTAAAAATATCCCAGGAGATTTCAAGAAAAAGATCAGTCTTGGTAAAGCGAGAAAATTAGGGCTTGCGTAGACTTGGTCGCCAATCTAATTTTACCCTAATGTTGCATAAATATTTGGCCCAAAACCGCTTTGCTCGCTCTATACCAGGCCATCAAGAAACGTTTGTCCATTTTCAAGACCTCACCGTATGTTAAATACGCTTTCGTCCTTGAAAATGGCCAAACATCCCTTGCTGACCCAATCTATAGTGTTTTGAACTCAAATTTTATGCAACGTTAGGGTTATTTCATGTGATCCCCAACAGATTGCAGGGATTCACGCAAAGCATAACATGGATTTCTTCCTGGTTTATACCATTTGCTAAAAGTTCCATTACAAACCTTTTTAAACCATCGGTGGGGGTTTCATGGTGGGCTTGTCCAAAATCAGTTACCAATACACAGTGCTCAGCGCCGAGAGAATGAATACGTGCGGCGATATCTCTTATACTCAATTCTCCCCATCCAGGCATGGTGGTTATTAGGGCCTGTTCAAGGATTGCGCCATGTCTTATCATTTCTATTTGATCCTCTTTTGGGAATCCACAGACTTTGTCGTCCGGATGATTAACAAGTATCTTTTTCACACCCATTGTAGAGGCCTCCTTTACCAACAAGAGGGCTTCTTCACTTGAAACATGCCCGGTTGCCAAAATGGTATCGCTTGGAGCTATAACTTCCAATATTTTATAAACCTCTGGTTTGAGAACCCCATTTTCACAAATGGTCAGGCCTGGGTCTTGAGATCGGAGAGGGATTCTATGACTTTGCATGTTAAAATCGCCGGCCCCGTAATAAGTCAAATGATTTGCCTCGGAAAGCGTTGGCATCCAGATTATCTTTGCCCCGGCCTTCACAGCCAGATCGACTGCATAAACATTCATCCCGCCCACATAATTATTCAATACCAAACCACCAAAGACTTTAATGTCTGTTATTTTTTGCGCCACTTCATCTGCGGCGAAATAGGTGGGGCAGAAATGATTCTTTATGACAACGGCCGTCATCTTTTCGCTTTTGGCATTTTTTGCCAATTCAAATTGATCCACTGAGCGTGGGTAAAAGTCAGGGCCGGCATGAGTGTGAAGATCCACCCCACCATCAAGAACATATTTTGTCTTTTCCATGAGTTTCTCGTCTCCAAGCCTGTGAGTTGGGACTGTAAGGAAGGCCAGTCCATGACAATAATTTAGTAGAGAGCGCCCGGTGCGTCAATACGAGGTTTTCTGCAAATCTGACCCAAATCCGGGCGTCAATTCTGCGAAGTTATTTCTGCGCAGGCCCTTAGGCAAACAAGATCGAAACCCACATCCTGATTGCCATGATAGCGATCAGGACCGCCAGTGCCAGTCTCAGCCGCGAAACAGATACCCTCCGGCTTATAAGACTTCCCGCATGGGCTGCAGGCACTACTGTCAGCGCAATCGGCGCGCACATGATCCACTCAATCTGACCTGTTGTTGCTTTACCGATAAATCCTGCCGCGGATGAAAGCAATACGATCGCCAGATTGCTGCCAATAGCAATCCTCGTGGGGATTTTTATAAATGCGGTCATAAGCGGTATGAGAATAAACGATCCACCCTGGCCAACCAATCCTCCTAGCAACCCCACCCCGGAGGCCGCCGTCACCGCGCGCCAGCGATGGAATGAAAGACGATTGACATCGGGATTCTCGCTGTCTCTTTTTACCGGTATCCACATCAGGAAGGAGGCGCTAAGGGCAAGGCCGGCGAAGAGAAAAAGCAGGATTGTGTTCGAAACATATTTGGAACCGACGCCACCTACCATCGCAGCAATAAAGATACTTCCCCCCATATAGAGGGTCAGCCGGCCAGATATCATCTGGAACTGACGGTGTGACAAGGCCCCGGAGATACATCCGAGGAGCCCCTGGACAATCGTTAACCCTGCCACCATCCTCATTGATAACGGTGTAAATCCCAAGAGAGGAGGCAGGTAAAGGAGCAGTGGCGCCATGACAATCCCGCCGCCGATGCCGAGCAGTCCTGATAGAAAGCCGGTTGTAAGACCCAGCCCGCTGAGTAGGACGTAAATTCCCATAGACTTATGCTATAACGATTCCCGGAGAACCTTCTAGGACCTCGCCTACACGAACCGCATATTTCACTCCGTTGGCAGAAAGTTCGGCCAAAAGATCGTCTGCCTGGGCACTCGGAACCGAAAGCAGCAACCCTCCCGAAGTCTGAGGATCAAAGAGCAGTTCTTCTTCGAAGCTGGTCAGGGAAACCCTGATATCCATTTGTCCTTGGGTCATCGCGCGATTGGCATTGTTGCTGCCGGTGGTTTCGCCTTTTTTGTACATATCAAGGGCACCGGGATAGAACGATAAACTCGAATAGTCCAAAAGCACCCCTGATTTGCAGCCGAGGGCGACCTCAAGGGCATGACCTGCAATACCAAACCCGGTGATATCCGTACAAGCATGCAGCTCAAAGCCGAGGGCGATCTTTATGGCCTTGTCGTTGAGCGTTGCAACGGATGGAAGCACATCCTGCTCAATGTCCCTGTAGGCCATCTTGGCTGAACGAACGGCATTGAATAGAACACCTGTGCCAAGCGGTTTTGTCAAAATGAGAGCATCTCCGGGTTGCGAACCGGCGTTGGTGACTATCCGCTGAGGGTTCACCACACCGTTTACACAGAGACCGTACTTGGGTTCTTCGTCATCCACGGTGTGACCGCCAACAAGGCAGGCTCCGGCTTCTACCACTTTGTCGTGGCCGCCGCGCAAAATATCTCTGAGTATCCCCATGTCAAGATGCTTTGAAGGAAACATCACCACATTTAATGCGGTGAGGGGACGGCCGCCCATAGAATAGATATCGGATATCGAGTTGGCGGCCGATATCTGCCCAAACCAGTAAGGGTCATCCACCGGTGGGGTAATGAAATCGATGGTATTGATCATGGCGATTTCGTCTGTGAGCCGGTATACCGCTGCATCATCAGAGGTATCGATACCGACAAGAAGGTTCGAATCCGAAGGTGGGGCCAGACCCGAAAGTGCGTCCGACAGATCCGTCGGACCGATTTTTGCCGCTCAACCGCAAGTGCGGGCGAGCCCTGTGAGAGTTTTCTTTTTAAACAGTTCCATTACTGCGGCCTCCTTTCTTGTGGTAACACGCCAGATTCCTTGTTTCCTCATTTTTTTCTGGAGATACTGGATAGCGATGTCCCAATTCTGATATTCTATTGAGTCTTCAACTAAGAGTCAAACAAAGATTTGATATATAACTGTACAAGAAAGTTCAAAAATACCTTGATCATTATCCCGCAATGTGGGATCCTTTGCTTGATAAATTAAAGACGGGTCTTGTGGTGTTCACCCGTTTGGAAGCGTGAGGATACCCTGGTAATTGAATTTTGTATCTGGATAGTGTCCATCCAACCATAGACAGGGAGAGTGCAAATGGATGTCAAAATTGATGTAAGCGAAAAAAACCCGGACATTAAAGTTGTGATATTGTCCGGCCGGCTGGACGTGGAGTCTGCAGAGAAGGTTTCCCCCACTTTTTTGCAGGCGGTAGAGGAAAGCCTTGCAGGGGTTATTTTTGATATGGGAGGTGTTGTGTTTATCAGCAGTGCTGGGTTTCGAACACTTCTCGTTACTTACAAACAGGCAGATGCCGCAGGCAAGAAAATTGCCCTAATCCATACACAGTCTCAGGTTTACAAGATATTCAAGGTGGCCGCTTTTGACGAGGTGTTCAACATCTTTACGGATGAGGACCAGGCGATCAAGGCGCTTTGGAAATAATACGGCCAGGATGATTTTTGAACATCTTAAGACTACGAGAGGTATTTGATGACAAAGAAAAAATCTGTTTCCTCTGTGAGCGCCATCAAAAATGTTGCCGATGGTCTGGTTTCCGAGGCCCGAGAGGCCGCGGCGATCTTCACTCAGTACAATCAGGAGGAGGTAGACCGGATTGTTAATGCAGCTGCAAAGGCAGGCGCCGGACGCTATATTGAACTTTCCCGGATGGCTGTTGACGAAACCGGGAGGGGCGTATTCGAGGACAAGGTAATCAAAAACCTGTTTGCCACTGAATATGTATATAACGATATTCGAAACGTCAAAACAGTCGGGCTGGTGAACGACTGTCCCGAAGAGGGGCTCATGGAATTTGCCGAACCCCTCGGCGTCATACTGGCCATTACCCCGGTTACAAACCCAACCTCCACCGCATTGTTCAAATGTCTTATATCCCTCAAGACGCGAAATACAGTCATCGTCTGTGGTGCCCGCAGTGCCCTTGGATGCACCAATGAAGCGGCAAAAACCATATACGACGCAGCACTGAAGGCGGGGGCGCCTGACTACTGCATTAGATGGGTCGAAGAACCATCCCACGAACTGACCCACGCTCTCATGACGCATCCCGGTGTTTCTCTGATCCTTGCTACTGGAGGCATGAGTCTTGTCCATGCGGCCTATGGTTCCGGCACACCCTCCATTGGAGTCGGCCCGGGCAACGTGCCTGTCTATATTGAAAAAAGTGCTGACATTAATACCGCTGTAAACGACATCCTCATGAGTAAGACCTTTGATAACGGTATGATCTGTGCCTCTGAACAGTCGGTCGTCGTTGATGAGAAGATTGAAAACGCTGTGGTAAAGCGGTTCAAGTCACAGGGTGCATATTTTCTTAAACCCGCAGAGACAAAAAAAGTCGAGGCCATTGCAATTGATAGGGAAAGACAAAGCATGTCCCCCAGGGTTGTCGGCCAGAGCCCGATCAAAATCGCAGAGATTGCCGGTATAACCATACCAGAAGGTACGCGCGTGCTCATGGCACGCCTGAAGGGTGTTGGGGAAAAATATCCGCTTTCCAGGGAAAAGCTCTGTCCCATTCTCGGTTTTTACGTTGTTAGCAACCTTGAGGAAGGTGTTAACCTCTGCACCGACCTCACGCACTTTGGAGGACTGGGTCACACGGCATCTATTTTTTCTAACGACCCCGAGGTAATTCACGAATTCGGCGATACCATCAACGCGGGGCGGATTATCGTCAACTCACCGTCTGCCCATGGCGCCATAGGCGATATATACAACCTGAACCATCCGTCCCTCACCCTTGGCTGTGGTGCAGGTGGAAAAAACATCACCACGGACAACGTGACCGTATCACATTTGTTAAACATAAAACGTGTGTCAAAAAGGAAGGTAAACATGAAGTGGTTTCGCGTCCCACCCAGAATTTATTTTGAGCCAGGCTCACTGGATGTGTTTTTCAAAAACGAAATCAAGGATATGGCCGTGGAGCGAGCCCTTATTGTCTGCTCTGGATCAGCCATAAGACAGGGTACGACCGGAAGACTGGAGGCCTATCTTAGGGATGCAGGCATCGCCTCGACGGTTTTTTCAGATGTCAAGTCAGACCCAACGGTCGAGACCATCGAAAAAGGGGCTGATGCAATGAAAAAATTCAACCCAGACCTGATTATTGCATTGGGCGGCGGGTCACCCATTGACGCCGCAAAGGCAATGTGGATATTTTATGAAAATCCTGACATCAGCTTTGAAGAACTCAAACTGCGTTTTGTTGACATCCGAAAGCGTATAGTGCCATTTCCGGCACTGGGTCGAAAGGCCAGGCTGATCGCCATACCCACAACCAGCGGCACAGGCTCCGAAGTCACGGCGTTTACGGTTGTGACCGACCAAAAGACCGGCATAAAGTATCCGCTGGCAGACTACGCAGTCACCCCAAATATTGCAATCATAGATCCCGAACTCACCATGAGCGTACCGGCATCCGTGACAGCGGACACGGGTATGGATGTGCTGGCTCACGCGATCGAGGCCTATGTTTCTGTTGTGGCTTCGGATTATACAGATCCGTTGGCGCTTCGGGCCATCCAGATCGTTTTTGAATACCTCCCCAAGGCATACAAAGACGGTAGTGACCAGTTGGCGCGTGAAAAAATGCACAACGCATCCACCATTGCAGGCATGGCCTTTACCAATGCGTTCCTCGGAATCAACCACTGTCTGGCCCACATACTGGGTTCGACATTCCACATTCCGCACGGACGGGCAAATACACTTGTGATGATTCCTGTTATCCGTTTCAATTCAACCTTGCCAAAAAAATTTACTACCTTTCCCAACTACAGGTTTCCTCAAGCCAAGGAACGTTACGCTGAAATTGCCGAATCTCTTAAGCTCAACGCATCCACACCGGAAAAGGGGGTTGAGAGTCTGATCAAGGCAATCGGTGATCTTAAAGCGGAAATTAACATGCCGGCAACTATCAGTGACGCTGGAGTTTCTCGGGATGAATTTGCGGCAAAGGTGAAACATATGAGTGAAGTTGCCTTTGAGGACCAGTGCGTTGGAGCAAATCCATCCTATCCGCTTGTTGACGACCTGACCCGCGTCTTCTGGGAATCCTACGGTGAACCTGAAAATCAGTAAAGATCCGGGACCAGAGGACCCTGCTTTGGTTATCCCCGGAGGCCGATACTCCAGGTCAATCCTGTCAGGCAGAGCCAAATTTGACCCGAATCCGGGCGCCAATCCTGCGAAGGTATTTTTGCGCAAACCCTATTGAACGGATATTATGTCGAAGAAATCATTACAATACATGACCAGAGAACAGCTCAGTTCACTTATGGGCATTGTAAAAAGGATTAATTCTACCTCGGCGTTAACCGAGAATTTGTCTCCCATAATGGAAGAAGCAAAGGAGCTTATTAAATCCAAATCTAGTTCCCTTATGCTTATAGATGTGGCTACGAATGAACTCTACTTTACCGTTGTTTCTGGCGAAAAAGGTGATGTTCTGAGGGAAATACGTTTCCCCTCGAATATGGGCGTTGCCGGGCTTGTGGCGACTTCCGGTAAAGGAATAATCATAAACGACGCCGAAAATGACAGCCGTGTGTTCAAAGGGGTGGACAAAAAAACAAATATGGTTACCCGCAACCTCATTGCCGTTCCTCTCGTTGTGAAAGATAAAGTGCTCGGCGTTCTGGAGGTTGTAAACAAAATTGGTGAAAACGGATATACCAAAGAGGATCTAAAGTTGTTTCAGGCTTTTGCCGAGTTCGCAGCCCTTGCAATAAACAACACTGAGCTTTTCCATAATATGAAGAGAAAAGCACACGAAACGAATGCGCTTTACCAACTCTCCGAAGCAATAAATTACTGCCAGACCATAGATGAACTTATGGATAAGAATATCGCAGTCGTTTGCGAAGTAATGGACGCCAAGAGGGTCTCTATTATAATCAAAAAGGATGATGAATTTCAGTTTGAAGCGGGGGCGGGTATATCGAAAGAGGTGCTCAAACATGGTAAAGTTAACATGTCTAATAATGTTTTATCGTTTGTACTGCAGGAGGGTAACAGTGTTTGTTCTGTCAACATGGATGAGGACAAGCGTTTTCAGAACAGAACAAAGAGTCATGTGTACCATTCCGGTTCATTTGTTGTTTCTCCTCTGAAGCTGAAAGGTGACATAATAGGGTTTTTGAGTGTCACCGAACGCAACACTAATATGCCTTACAACCAGAACGATTTGCGGCTTCTTGAAATGCTTGCTCAGCAGATATCGGAAAACTACAATAATATGATGTTGTCACAAGAGGCAGAGAAAAAGAAAAAAATCGAGATGGAACTCTCGATTGCGGCTGATCTTCAGCAGGAAATTCTCCCCGGAGATTTTGATTCGGATGGCAGGTTAGACATAGCCGCACGAAGCATACCGGCAAAGCAGGTCGGCGGCGATTTCTACGACTACATTCCTCTTGGACATGGAAAATTTGCCATAATTATTGGGGATGTGTCCGGCAAAGGTCTACCTGCAGGGATTTTTATGGCTATTTCCCGTAGTATTTTGCGGGTGTATTTGCTTGAAAAACACAGTCCCTCTAAAGCCCTTGAACTGTCAAACAGACACATATGCAACGACTCAAAAAGCGGTATGTTCGTTACGATATTTTGTTGTCTTGTGGACACCATTAATAATGAAATTACTTATTCTAACGCAGGTCATTGTGAACAGTATCTTATCAACAATAAAGCCGAAGAGATTACACCCTTATATATTCGCAATATACCGCTGGGGGTTATGCTCGATAGGTGTTATTCAGAAAGAAAAACAAAGTTCAGAGATGGCGACGTCCTGGTGCTTTATACGGACGGAATTACAGAGGCAATTAACAAGAAAGAGGAAATGTACGGCGAGGCAAGGCTTAAGACTTGTTTAAAAGGGGCTCAAAACAAAAACAGCCAGGATATAATGAACAACGTTCTAAATGACGTAAATCAATTTGTTGGAAAAACAGTGCAGTTTGACGATATAACAATTTTAGTGGTGAAACCAAAGGCAAAGTTATAGTGTTTTTGTAACCACTCAGGTGGATAGGCTGAAGGCTGAAGACTGTTAGGAAAAAGCGCATTTTAAAGCCATGTTTGATGCAAGAATCAGATATTTTCGCCAAAGTACGGCAATCGTGTTTTTATGACCCCTTCAGCCTTCAGTCTAAACAGCTTCAGCCTGACTACGAGAGTAGTTACGTGTTTTCTTATAAAACGTTATTGTCTGTTAATTTAAAACTGAAGGTGAGAATGTTTTTGTCATCTACGCGCCTGTAATTTATTTCATCAACCATTTCACGAACCAAAACAATGCCAAGCCCACCGATTTGACGTTCAGAGATGTCCTGGCTCAGTGCAGGGGTCTCCATTGTCAGAGGATTGAATGACACTCCCCGGTCCTGAATAGTGATATTCAGCCGTGTTTCATCAATAGAGTATTCCAGTACCACATCCCCCGGCTCCTTCGAAGGGTTAGAATAATAGAATATATTGGTTAAGACTTCTTCCAATACAAGTTCAATTTTAAATTTGATTTCAGAAAACAGTTTCTGGTCTTTGAGTTTTTGGGTCACAAAGATTTGAAATGGTTTCAGCGAACCGAGCTTTGCGGGCAAACGCAAAGAGTCCATGGTTTTCCCTTCATCGCGGGTGAAAGGCCTAAAGCGACGGCCACTCTTGAAGACTCACAGGTTATGAAACATCCGAAAAAATGGGCTGGGTGCCCTTCCTGCCTTCTCAATAAATATACCACAAATACCCGTCAAAACCAGCTTTTGGCGAGGATATTTCAAGCAGGATGCGGTTGCGAGAAGGTAAAACATTCGTCCCCTTTCAAGATGTCCTGTTGGTGTCTGTTTCTTTTGGCACGGGCGCTTCACTACCAGCCATTATTTTATCAATGTCGCTACCGTTGAGTGTCTCTCTCTCCAACAGGGCTTTGGCCATCCGTTTATGGATGTCCAGATTGGCTTTAATGAGCTGAAAGGCCTTTTTATAGGCGCTCGTGACGATATCCTTAACCTCCTCATCAATCGTTTGGGCTGTCACCTCACTGTAATCCTTGTGCCGGGCGAT
>SDBT01012825.1_pt1 | contig 13447 bp, 13 predicted proteins | sample 2277101 | NCBI WGS metagenome assembly SDBT01 (sample SAMN10404973, study PRJNA504765) | marine sediment metagenome | isolation source: marine sediment core GS10_PC15, 103 cmbsf | place: Arctic Ocean: Southern Knipovich Ridge | collected 2010
GAAAGGCTCACCCCCATGAGTGAATGGATTCCATAAGGGAAAATGGCCATTGATAATGTTTTCGGCAAAAAACTGAAAAACCGGATATCCCCAGTAAAGATGGTCATGGATAAATGTGGTTTCATGTAACACCAGCATGGAGCGCAAGATATATATGAGAAGACCTATCCCCAATACACTCGCCACAATTTCTATCAACAAGAAACGTCTATTTATATGTTCGCCAGGTTTTCTCGATCTGACGTTATTTCCAGTTCTGTTTGGAAGATCGGCAGTCATAAGGAACTACACCCTCTTAGGCTTTTCGATATGGGATTGAAGCTCCCTGCAGTTCCGATAAATCGGGACAGGGAATACGCTCGCTGTTGCAGTTCAACGGGCACATAGGAATGCGCGCAGATGCCGGTAACCGATGACCATTGCCCACACTGCCAGAAACGCCGTCAGACCCAGGGCGCTCAGGAGGTAGCCGATCAGGATCCACGCAAAAGCCGGGAAGAAGCGGAACGACACGATATGCCGTCCGGCCGACAACTCGATGGCCTTGAAAGCCCCCATCCCACGGAGGATCGGCACAGACTTACCGTCCACCACGGCGGAAAAGCCGGGATGGAAAAGGTCCGTGTACACCAGGAACGCGTCCTCAGGTGTGGTCAGCGAAAAGCTCACGCTATTGGCTGTCTTCTGTATCAGCAACAGGCCCTCGGGACGCAGTGCCTGCGAGGGTTGCAAGACCGAGATATCGCGTCGGGCGGCAGTGCGGCGTACCCGCGAATCGTCATCTAGGACCAGCACCGAAGCGTCCAGCCACAAGCTGAAGTCGCCGATCTGTGACACTGGATCGTCCAGCAAGGCATAGTGGCGCAGAAGGTGAAACTGGGGGCGCATCAGGCGGTCAAAGTTGGGAATCCGGGACAAGTGGTAGTACTGCTTGTTTACCAGCAGGACGTAAAGCGACGCCCAATCGTCGAAATACCAAGGCGCGTCAGTACGAGTAGCGATGTGATAGGTGTTGACCCAGCCCTCGCCCTGGGCGCCGGGCGGACGGAAGCGGAAAAAATACTCGGGGCGGATGAAGGAAAACCCGAAACCCTCGGGATAGCGGAAGGCGTCGGTGCGCACGTTGTGAAACTCCAGCCCGCTGATGGAGCAAAGATTGAACGCACCGACTACGAGGAACGCAGCGGCGAGAAGATGCCGGTAAGCATGTACCGACCGCGCCAGGCCGTGACGGTGCTTTAGGACGAACAATACCAACATCGAGCCGACGGTCAGATAAAAGACCCGATCGCGAGCATCCTGGAGGACGGCGAAAAAAAGGAACGCCGCAAAGAGCACAGCCTGCCACCGCCAAAACTTCCGGGGTTCGTTCATGCGCGTTAACACGGCCTGGACACCCAGACATGCGAGGAGGGTGCTCAGCAGAATGATGAAGCCGGAAAAGAACCCGAAAGAACGGATCATCTTGTAAAAGGGCATCGCATGAAAGCAAAGATAATGGTAGGGGGTCTCCCAGGCGAGGTAATTCAGAATCATCGGTATCAGAAGGCACAACCAAAACAATCCATTGCGCGAGGCGACGCCGAGTATCATGAATGAAGCGGCCAGAATCCCGACCAAAGGCACACTTTCGCAATAGTCCCGCATGTGTTTCAGGAAAACCCTGGGCTTCACCATGCCAGGAAAAAGGCGGTGGGTGCTCCCCTTGGAGCAGAACACCTGGTTGCCCTCATCACGGTCGGCGTATGAGACGACCGTGTGATCAGGGCCTGTGAAGCGGTTCATTTGATAGTACCCTCGCGTGATCTCGAAGTAGATCCATACGGTGGGCATACATAGTAACGCCGCGATGGGAACGGCAAGGAGAGCGTGGCGGCCAGCCTTCCGCAAGTCCAGGGTCCTGATTCTGTCACGGTAAAAGACCAGCGAGAAGGCCACGGCCGGGATACCGAACGCGACAAGGTAGAGTGGCATATACACGTTCGCCGTCACCCCCGCAATCCAGGCCACGAGGAGTCCACGGCGTAAGGTCTGACAGCGGAAATAGCGCAACAGGCTCCACAACAGCCACGGAACATACTCGATGACGGTAAAACTCCATATCTGGTTGGACCAGTAGCACGCATCTCCGCAATATAACAGGATGATGAACGCCACCAGTGCCAGAAATCTGTCATCGGTGACCTCCTTCACTAGGAGGAAGCCGCCGACCGAAAAGAAGATGATATCCGTGAGATGATAGCATGTGAAGGTGGTCACCGGATGCAAGCTGAGGACCGTGGCCAGACCCATCCAGATCCACGGGATCGGGTTCAATAGCAGGGCATGATTTAGCAGGATATAAAAGGGCTCGCCACCGTTGAGGTAGGACAACCACAATGGCAGTTCCCCTTCCTGGAACGCCCCCAGCGCGTACAGGAATTCGGCATACTGTTGCAAAGTATCATGCGCGGGAAACCACTGTGGATCCAGGATCTTATGATAGTTTAGGAACACCAGGAAAAAGACGGCGCCCACAAGATACGGCCCGGTTGGGAACTCTCTGCCGGCCGTCGGAGAAGGCCCCTGCTCGGGGTCTGTTAGGGGCGAATCGTGGTCCTTCATTGGTCCCTTAATGATGTAGTCTTGGCAAAGTACCAGTCTTCGCCACAGCATCGCTTCCTTCTATTCTTTCTGTGAAGTCCGGTATAGTCTTGGAAACTGAATCTTCATCTTGAAAGAATAATGCAAGCAATTAAAGGGGTGTATCCCCATCTTAGAATCCATACTGGAACAAGCGAACTGGAAATAGCAAAAGATGATTTATCGACCTATAGCATTGAGCAACATTTCCGGATTTTTACGCAGACTTAAATAGTCCTGCGGAATTCCAATATCTATAAAGACACCTTTTCCCACCACCCCATATAACCCGTTCTTGATTAGGAGAGGAAATACTTCTCGTTCCAATGAAACGTTTCCAGGAGGTATCTTGTTTATAATCTTGTCACTGAAAACGTAGACCCCCCCATTGATAAATCCACTTCCCCCGGAGGTTTTTTCAGCAAACCCCAATATTTCCCCCTCAAGATTAACATCTACTTTGCCGTAACGGCATACATCGCCCACATAGGCTAATCCAATGGTGGCTGTTGCTTTTTTGTCCTTATGATACGCAGCAATTTCAGCAGGGTTCACTTCAAAAAAGGAATCCCCATTCATTACGAAAAACTGGTCATCGCCTATCAATTCAAAAGCTTCCCTCAATGCTCCACCAGTTCCTAATAGTTCATCCTCTTCGGAATATTCAATTTTGACTCCCCAGCGCTCACCCGTACCGAAATGTGTCTTTATTACCTCTCCTTTGTAACCAACGCAAAGAACTATCTCCCTGAACTCCCATTGGACAAGATGTAGCAACAGATACTCCAAAAACGGCTTGCCTGCCACAGAAGCCATAGGTTTTGGAACATCCCTGACGACTTTCTGCAATCGCAGCCCCTGCCCTCCCGCTAGAACAACCGCTTTCAATCCTTTATTCTCCGGATGCCTATCCGACTGTGGACACAAATATGTGTCTATTACTATTGCGTACCATCAAGGCAGAACCCCCACATTGCCGAGCGCGTCAGGTCTCGAAGCGAGCCCCATGTAAACAGGCAGTTTCGCAAAAGCTCCTATCCTCTATTTATCCGTTCATTCTTATGAATCCATATTCATACATGGGCCGTTAAGAATTCATTAATACAACTGATAATATAATCACATTCCTCTTTGCCTAAATCCTGATGCACGCCAATATGGACACCGTGATTGCCGATGTACTCGGCATTTGGAAACCTACCGGTTTTCGCTCCCAGAAAATCAAAGCCGAGACACTGGGTTGGCATGGAAGAAAACAAGTTTCTGCTGTCGATGCCCTTTTCCTCAAGATGTTTAACCAGCTCGTTTCTGGTAAAATCGGCTTGCTGCGTCACGATGAGTGGCAATGCGTGGGGTCCTATGTCTTCAAAAGGTTCCTTCTCAATGGTGCTCAAGAAAGGGGCAAACGCTTTAGATTCTTTCATGAGATAGTATAAATTAGTCCTTCTCTTGTTAAGGATATCGAAATATATTTCAAGATTTCCGATTCCTACGGCAGCTTCCATTTCATTCATCTTAGTTGAAAAACCGATTCTTTCAAAAATAAACCTTATGTCGGCATCATCAACTTCGTCGAACCTCTTTGGGCAATGAGCTGATGCGATATTAAGAACACAAATTTCGCACTTACATGCCCTCCCATGACTTCTTAAGGATCTTAAGATTTCGGCAAAATCAGAATCGTCCGTTGTAATGATTCCACCTTCTATAGTCGTTATGATATGTGCAATATAAAGGCTGTATGCTGCCATATCCCCCAGAGTACCTACGTTTTTCCCCTTATAAACGGCTCCATGGGCTTCTGCAGCATCCTCAATCACATATAAGTTATGCTTTCTTGCAATAGCGCTGATCGTGTCCATCTCTGCTGGCTTACCCATCAAATGGACCGGGACAATCGCCCTCGTTTTTTCGGTTATCGCATCTTCAATTTTCAAGGGATCAATATTGAGTGTTCTAACATCTATATCCACAAACACCGGCGTAAAACCTGCCTGCAATACTGCGTTACCGGTTGCTACAAAAGACAGCGCCGGAACAATAATCTCATCTCCCCTCCCGGCCCCAAAATCATATAGTACAGCTAATGCCAGCGCAATGGCATCAGTGCCGCTGCTCACAGCAACCGCAGCTTTTGTGCCAACAAGCTGAGCGAACTCCTTTTCGAATTCTCGAACATATTTACCACTAGACAACCTGTTTGTTTCAAGAATGTCCCTTATTATCGCCTTTGACTTTTCCGTGACTGAGACTGTTCCAAATGGAATTTTCATATTCATACTTTGTCTAAGGTCCCCCCTCTATCTGTCATCTTTCTAACCATCGTGGCCAATCTTGATCCATTTTGAACTTGAGGGCCCTTCATAATCGCTTGCAGTTGTTATTGATTCTATCAAATCCACGCGAGCGTTTACTCTTTAAGTCTGAAATCAATTCTTTTAGTATCAGAGTATAATAAGCCCCGCCCCAACGAAAGATTTGAAGTTTACGTTCCCCACCAATCCTACCGGGTTCATCGACCGGTATTTCTGTCACTCTCAATTGGCGACTTGCGCATCTTATGGAAAGCAAGGGTTCAATGCTAATTTTCGTAAAAAACAGCTTCTCTGTATTGTATGATTCTTCCTTGTGAAGATCGAGTTCATAAAAGAGGCGCTTTCTGTAAGCACGATAGATCACCATAGCATCGGTATATTTACCTTTGTGGAAAAAATTGATTGATGCAGTAAAAAACCAATTGCCAAATCGGGTAACAAAATCATCATCATAGCTTTTGGCTCGGTCAAGATACCGTGAAGCAATAACCATATCATAGCCTTCCTTCATCTTTGCAATCAGGTCAGGAATTGCCTCAGGTATTGAATTGCCGTCCGGGCTGAAAGTTATTACAATATCTCCGGTAATAAGTGGGAATCCTTCAATGTATGCATAACGGATTCCTTTCTTTTTCTGCACAAAAGTGGTATATCCCTGTTCCCTAGCATATTCTACAGTCCCATCAGTCGAACCGCCATCAGCAATAATAATTTGATCTACCCACTCACTCTTTACCCTTGGCATGATGGCTTTCATGCCGTCTATTTCATCAAACGTTAGCACAAAGAGAGTTATTTTCATGACAAATGAGAGCTTTGAAAAACTCCTTTTCACTCATTCTTATTGAAGTTTTGACCCAACTATTGGCTTGCTCACTAAAACCTGACACACGTAGCGAAGCTTTGCGCTGAACTCGGGCTAACCGCCTCAAACAGTCCAGAATTTGTCCGCCGAAGTGGGCCCATTCGCTTCGCTTCGGTGGTACCCAAAAAATTTCATGATCATCGTTCAAAGGGCTTTTTCAAAGCTCTCTCATCCTTTATTCTTGCCGAAATCTCTCAACTGACAATACCGGTAGGTTGTGCAATGTCCCACAACGGTAACCGTTCCGTCGCGATTAAGCAGAACAGAACGTTGCAGCGACCGGCTCATTGCTGTCTTTCTGCGAAAAATCTCTCCGCCATAGCGTAGGACTGCGGCGTGCCGATATCGATGAATCCTCGGCTGCTCTTGTAGCCATACAGTGCTTTACCGACTATGCTGGGAAAGAAGTCTATCTCCAACGAAAAAGCCCTCCCGGATGGTGTAGATTCCAGCACAGACTTTTTCAACACGTAAATACCCGCGTTTATCCACCCAGGGCCTCGACCTCTGCCTTTTTCCTCAAAGTGTGTTATCCGGCCCTTCTCGTCCATTGTCACCCTGCCAAAGCGGCTTGCGTCCTTCACTTCTGTCAACACCAACGCCGCATCCCGATTTCGTTCGGAATACCATTTAAGGTAGATCCGCAAGTCGACGTCCACATATGAATCGCCGTTCATTGCTAGTACCAAATCGGTTTCAATCCGGGGAAGCGCGTAGCGCAATGCCCCTCCAGTGCCTAAAGGCTCCGACTCCAGGCAATATTCAAGGCGCAGGCTCTTATACTGAGCCCCGAAAGCTTCTTCGATCTGTTCACCCTTGTATCCGGTTGACAAAATGGCATGGCGAAACCCGGACTGAACGAGCTTGTCCAGAAGAAAGGAGAGAAATGGGCGGCCATTCACCGGCATCAGCACTTTGGGCAGGTCGGAAACCTTGGATCGCAACCGGGTCCCCAAGCCACCAGCAAGTATCAGGGCGGTAACGTGTTTCAACTGTGCCATAGGCGTAAAAAGGGACAGGGTGGACACGCAGTTACTTCTACTCGGCATTCCCGATGAATCTCTCGATGCAGCTGATGAACCACTGAATATCTTCCTTGCCAACATCATGGTGAACGCCGATGTGGATTCCGTTCTTGCCGATATACTCAGCATTGGAGAAATCACCGAGTCTATAGCCAAGAAACTCATAGCCGCCACACTGCGTCGGAATCGAAGAAAAGAGGGTCCTTGCGTCAATCCCTTTTTGCTCCAGGTGAAGAAGCAGTTCATCCCGTGTAAACGGTGCTCCTTCCTTGACCACAAATGGAAACGCATGGGGACCTATTCGCTCGTACCTTTCCTCCTGAAAGGTCCACAGATACTTGCAAAACCCCTGGAACTGTTCCATCATCGTGAGTAGGTTTTCCCGGCGTTTCGACAGAATTTCATCATAGTGGTCCAAGGTACCAAGCCCCACCGCCGCTTCCAGTTCGTTCATTTTGCTGGAGTAACCGACGCGCTCGAAAGAAAAGCGTATATCTCCTCTCTCTTTGTCACTGAACCGCTTTTCGCAATACCCCGAACTGATATTAGAAACACATTCTTTGCATTTGCAGGCCCGGCCGTGTGCCCTGAGAGACCGAAGGATTTCAGCGTAATTCTCATTATCGGTTACAACGATTCCTCCCTCTCCGGTTGTGACTATGTGGGCCACGTAGAGGCTAAAAGCCGCCATATCGCCAATGGTGCCTATGTCTCTCCCTTGGTATGTGCCCCCGTGGGCTTCAGCCGCATCTTCCACGACGAGAAGGTTGTGTCTTGCGGCAATAGCCTGGATATCGTCCATAGGAGCGGGTTTTCCCATGAGGTGTACGGGCATTACGGCCCTGGTACGCTCGTTCACAACTTCTTCGATCTTGTTGGGATCGATATTGAGTGTTTCCAAATCTACATCCACGAATACCGGTGTGAATCCTGCGTGCAACACGGCATTGCCTGTGGATACAAATGACAGGGCGGGAACAATGATTTCATCTCCTCGTTTAGCGCCGAGATCGTGAAGTACAGCGATAGCCGTTATTAGCGCGTCCGTTCCGCTGCTCACTGCCACCGCTTCTTTGACACCGATCAAGTCGGCAAACCTTTCTTCAAAGGCCCTGACCAGTCTACCGCTGGAGACTCGCCTCCGATCCAGGCAGTCTATGATCAACTGCCTGGATTTGTCGGTAATGCTTATCGTGCCGAAAGGGATTTTCATTTCGCCCATGGAAACGGTGCTTATTTAAGCGGGTATTGGACTTCTAATGCACAGGTATTCCGCATACATATCGGGTGACAAGCAGTGATGCCATTCCATAACAATAGGAATATTTTTCAAAGTCTTCAGGTTGGCAAGCATTCTTCTGAAAACCCTGAATGCTCAGTGCCTTCGGCTAGCTCAGTATTCTTGGAATCCAGATTTACAAGTTGCTCAACAGCCGCGATGTTGGATTCTCGGGGGCGCAATATGACGAGATGTAGAGTATCCATAAATTTCCCCAATGTCTTCCCAACGTCATTCATTATCCGGCTCATAGAAAATGATCTGGCTTCCGAAATGCTCGAACCGTATGGGAACGTGTAAGAGCCCGAGCGCCTCCTTAACACTGGATTGACGGTCAGGGTCCACAAAGAATAAGATAAAGCCTCCGCCACCAGCACCAAGCAGCTTCCCGGCAATCGCCCCGGCATCTCTTGCTTTTTGATAAATGCCATCAATTGTAGAATTGCTGATCTTGTTTGTCAGACCCCTTTTAAGAAGCCAGCTCTCGTGCAGCAATCGCCCAAAATCTCGAATATCCCCTGTGTTCGACAGAATACCGGCTGCATCATCGACCATGGAATGCATTTCAGACAGCTCTTGCTTCTTGTCGGGTGTTTGCCGGATCTGTTCTTCAGCTATTTGTGAGGCGTCTCTTACAAAACCCGTAAAGAAAAGCATTAGGTGGTCCTGAAGGCTTTCTATTCGCTCTTGCTTGAGACATAGCTGCTCAACCTGGATATGGCGGTCACGATCACCTTCAAACCGGACAATGTGCAGGCCTCCGAAGGCGGCTATGCTCTGGTCTTGGGATCCCACATTCTCTTTGATCATTTCCTGTTCAACGTGTATAGCAGCTTCTGCTAGGTCCATCTTGCTGACCATTTTGCCCTTGAATGCATATAGCGAGTTAAGCAAACCAACCGTGAACGAGGAACTGGAGCCGAGTCCCGTTCTGGCAGGCAGGTCACCGTCATGATGGATTTCCAACCCTTCCTTAATATCCATGTGTCGTAGGCATTCCCTCACTGAAGGGTGAACGATCTGATCGATCTCGTCGACAACTTCATGCTTCGAATACACTATGCGATGTTTGTAATCGAAGAAGGGCGGTAGTCTTCGGACAGTTATCCAACAGTACCTGTTGATGCTTGTGGCAAGCACCGCGCCGCCATTTTCCTTGTAATACACAGGGTAATCTGTTCCTCCCCCGAAAAAAGAGATTCGAAAGGGCGTTCTGCTAATTATCATTTCACCTCTCCTACTGCAAACTCAATAATGCTCTGTATCTTTTCATCCGAATAAGGCTATCTTCATATAATGCCACATATGCCCAAGCGAATCCATCTATCAGTGCCACATTCTTGATGTATCTTCGACTACCCAAGAAGGTGCTTAAGGAGCCTGCCAGAAGACAACGGCCGTCTTGATTAAATAAGAGAATGATTCCATTTCGTCAGTGTAACGACATGAAGTACAGCCATAGTTCTCTTGCCTGTCCACACAAGATCGTATTTTACACGCCCGGCAACGATGCCGGAGCTATCAATACCCCGTAAACTTTTCTCAGCGACAAAACAATGTGGATCTGCCATAAGGAGTACATTGTATATCTCACGCATTAAGCAATTGGCGGTAGTTCCTACCATAGCAGACTAGAATCCATCTAACCTAAAACGACGAATTCCATCCAGTATCATGTTGAAGCTTTTCTCAACTGACATGGGACGCCATTTTCGTTTTCTGATTGTGGCGCTACAGCAAAAGCCACACTGATAGGGACATCCCCTACTGGTCTGTCCAAGATCCAGTACTCTATGCCTTTTCTTTAGATACATATCCTTATGGATGTACTTCTCAACATCAACGAGTTCCCAGGGAACAGGCACTAGCTCCTCAACATCCGTCAGAGGTCGGGATTCAGTTCTTACTGACTTGCCTCCATCTTTATACATGATACCGTTTACTCCGCTGAGCGCCTGGTTGCCTTGAAGGGCCTGAACCAGCTATAGGAAAGTAACGTCCCCTTCGCCAATAACAATAATGTCCACGTTGTCATTCTCCAGGGTTTGATCCGGCATGATAGTAGGGTGTGGTCCCCCCCAGACAATGGGAACTTTCCCGTCAGTCAGTTTTCTAACAGTCTGCGCCAGTCTCAATGCATGTCTGATTTGTGTTCCGGTCATCGTTGATATTCCTACACATATCAAGTCATCAGAAAAAAGGCTGTTTAGATCTTCTTCAGTTATGTCCTGCACCCTCTGGTCAAGGATCTTCACATTATAGCCTTCCTTTAGCACCGGAGCTGCCACAGTGAGTAGGGAATGAGGCGGCGCCACTGTAGAACCAAAATCATACCCTGTTTTGGGATACAAAAGTAAAACGTTCGGTCTTTCGTTATTCTTCATATGATCCCCGATTAATCGATCACATCCTTCATCTATTTTCAATTCACCCTCAAAATCATGTTCCAGCATAACCAGTAAAAGAAATGGATCACTTTCATTGTTACTAGCCTTTGCTCCTGCCTAGCTATGCCACATAAGTAAACTCACTCATTTCATGGCGCCCGTTCGTTCCCTCAGGACGCAGTTTAAGCATATTTGCGTACCAGCTTCCTGTTAACCATATCCGATATTGACTGAAAAGCACCCTGCCCGAACTTTGTCTTTATCTTTTCTAGATATACAGGATTAGAAAAGTATTCAATAAATGCCCTGTCCCTGAATTTCAAAACTTCATGGCCTGACAGGTATTTTGTGGGAAGGGGCAATGTTTCGTATGCATACTGGGAATAGCCGTGCCAGACTTCAGGCAATTTCCACCCTTCTCTCACTGCATCGTCATAAAGCTCGGAACCCGGATATGCCATCGCAGACCAGAAGTTTGCATACTCTCCGTTAATCTCTTTGGCAAGTGTGAGGGTGTCTTGCATTGTTTCACGACTATCGTCCGGCAGCCCAAATATAAAATTAGATATAATATTTATCCCTGCATCATAGGTCATCTTAACCGCATCCCATATGTGTTTCTGCCTCTTTCTTACGCCATCACGAACAATCTCGCTTCCAGACTCAAAACCGTAAGCCAGCCACTGAATGCCTGCGCTTTTCATCTTCTTCAGAAGTTTGGCATCCACTGTATCCGTTCGTGCGTATGCCCATAAGTTCAGATTGTATCCCCTTTCGATTAGAAGATCGCAGACATCGTGGACTCTTTTCTTGTCTATCGTGAAAGTATCGTCAACGATTTCCATGTGTTTTACCTTATATTTTTCTACCAGCAGGTCAATCTCCTCGACAAAGTGTGCAGGGCTTCTCGTTCTATAAATGTTCTTACCATATATTGCGTTCACTGAGCAGAATGAGCAATTGAAAGGGCAGCCAAGGCTTGTGAATACAACTGCATATGGAGTTCTTGTATCATACCCTAGGCAATGCCAGTTATGAGCTCGGTATTTATCCATCGGCATTAAGTCCCAGGCCACAAAGGGCAGTTCGTCCAGATTCCTTATCAAAGGAGGAGGCGGGTTTATTATAACCTTGCCATTCCTTCTATAACATATACCATTCACTGATAAATCCTGAGTCTGTCTGTCGTTGACAAGCGCTTGAAGCAGCTCGGACACGGGAATATAGCCTTCAGTGTTACAAACAAAATCCACATCCGTCTCTCGTAAGGTCCGTTCGGCTAAGGCGGCTGAATGATGTCCTCCAATAATTGTCTTAACGTCAGGAGCCTTTTGCTTGATAAAATGAATTACTTCCGTTGCTGCGGTCATCTGAGGAGTAAAAGCTGAAATACCCGCCAAAATGGGATTTCTTTTCTGAACTCTATCACCTACCTGCTCAGGACTCAAGTTCTCCGCCTGAGCATCGAGGATGTCCACGGAGAACCCCCTATCTCTCACATAAGCGGCAATCATACCAATTCCCAGAGGCGGGGCAACACAATGACGATTTCCAATCTGCCCGTAAATAGTTCTCCGGGTGCCGGGATTAACTAACAAGAGGTCCAGCTTATTATTCATTTTGCTATAGTGAGTGCCTTCCACGGACTGCGCTCTAGCTCCTCCCTCCAATAATCCAGCATCTCTGACACCGTCTTTTCCAGGGGGATTCCTGGTTCCCACCCCGTTTGATTTCTAAACTTGTCCGTGCAGGGAATTTGCAAAGTTACATCGGACGGCCTCATGAGTGCGGGGTCCACCTTGACATCAAACTTCATATCGGACAAAGACAGCATCAGTTCCAGTGCCTCACCCACGGTCATTGTGCGGGTTCCGCCGACATTGTACACTTCCCCGGGTGGGCATTTGTGAACAAGGAGCCAGTAAGCCCTGACAGCGTCTCTAACATCACAGAAAGTCCTGACCGACTTCAAGTTGCCGACCTTGATGACCGGCGCCTTCAATCCCAATTCACCTGCCGCGATCTGCTTGGCAAAAGACGATAGTGCGAACACGTCTCCCCTTCTGGGGCCAGTATGGGTGAACATCCTAGTGCGAATGGTTCGAGTCCCATATGAAATCCAGTATTGAAGGGCTACCATGTCCTCCCCCACCTTGCTTACAGCATAAGGAGAAGCCGGCCTGAACGGACATGTCTCTTTTATCGGCACGTCTTCCTCCCGTACCTGGCCGTATACCTCCGATGATGAACAGATATGAATGACCGGATCAATTTCGGCTATTCTGACGGCCTCCAATAAATTCATTGTTCCGATTATATTATCCAATAGAGTTTTTGCAGGTGAGTTGAAACTTGTCAGCACATAACTTTGGGCTGCCAGATGAAATATAACGTCTGGCTTAATTGCTTTGATATGCCGAATGAGAGCGCCCAAATCACAAAGATCAGCATCAAGAAGAGTTATTTTGTCGTAAATATTTAGCAAATTATCCCTGGGGCTTCGCCATCTGCACAGTCCATAAATCTGATGGCCTTCGTCTAAATCAATTATATATTCTGCAAGATGGCTTCCAACAAAACCTGTTATTCCTGTCATTAAGATGATCATGATTATTTTATCCCTCTTCTGTTAGGGGATCCCCTTACCTTCTACATCTCGACTGTACCAATGATGATTTCTCTCAAGGAATAGACAAATGGATCTGTCCTATCCGAGGACCAGTGACTTCAACTTGTATTTCAGTATTCCCACCATCATCATGAGAAAATTGATTCCAATTTTTGCCGAAAACCTCATCAAGGAATACCACTCTCCAGGTTTGAGAAACCAATTCTCGGGGAGTTCAAACCAGCCCGCGGGTCCATATCTGTTAACCAACAGACCAAAAACCCTCTTAGGTCTCAGTAAAAAGAACAGATTGTACTTGATGATATCATTTCTCAGCTCCCCCTCA
>SDBT01012826.1_pt1 | contig 13446 bp, 32 predicted proteins | sample 2277101 | NCBI WGS metagenome assembly SDBT01 (sample SAMN10404973, study PRJNA504765) | marine sediment metagenome | isolation source: marine sediment core GS10_PC15, 103 cmbsf | place: Arctic Ocean: Southern Knipovich Ridge | collected 2010
GGACAGTAAGACATAAAAAAAGTGATAAAGCAGTTATAGAATATAGGTGTATTTTATTTGATAAAGTTAAAGATGCTTCTCTTTCTCTTCCAGAATGTAATGTTCAATATGGTCGAACCTATGATGGGAAACCATAATATATCATTTGTTTCTTCCTGAAAAACAAACAAATCCATAAAATAATCCTAATAAACCAAATATAAAATGAGTACAAAAAGCAGCAAATAATAAACTTATTTTCTTAGGTCTAATTTTTTTATTAGAACAATAAAGAAAAAAACCAATTACCCCTAAAATAGGCCATAAAATTAATAAAATCATTTTGTTGATTCCTTTTCATCTATAAAATCAACAAAAGGACAAATTCCTTCTTTAATAGATTTTAAGACATTCCACAAAAGACCAAAAACATTCATTACTTTATACCTTGTCTCTTTTATTTTTATAGTTTTATGAGTTATTTTTTTGCCAATAAACTTAAAAAAATTACTGATACTATTTAAACTTTTTTTAATAAATTTTTCAAAAGGACTTAATTCAGTTTTCTTTTTTTGTTCAATTATTTTTTCTCTACGTTTCTTATTTTTTTCTCTTGCTTTTTGAAATCCATTTAATTTAAATTCTAAGAATTCTCTAATACAATCAACAGTTGTAACAATTTTTATCATTATTAAAACTAATATGCTTAATATCAATAAAAAACTTATAAAGAAAATAATCCAATAAGAAAATGCTATTATAGTTTTTCCTAAAAACCCTAATCCCAAGTTTTTTCCATTCATCAGTTTCTTTAAATCTTTTATATAAATCTTTAACTATTCCATGAGGAACAACTTTATTCCATATTTGATCTTTAGAATGTTCATCTAAAAAAGATAATAAACTTCTTCTATCCATTCCTCCTCTTGATAATCTCTTCCACCTATGTTTTCCCATAGGGTCATGAAGATAATTATCATATTTTTCTATAAAATCAGATTGTAAATAAATACCTGTACCCATTTTATTTTTTTCCGAAAAAATAATTCTTGTTTTCATCCCCAATATGTATATATCATTGGTCTAAATTCTTGTATTGTTTCATTAAAATATTTAAATATTCCTATCCAATAAGCAAATAAAACTATAGCAGCAGGAATAACAGGTCTATAATATTTTTTAAAATACTCTAATATTTCAGGATCTTTTATATCTGGAAGCATATCTTTATCCCATTTTCCTATTTTCATATTGTATTCAGAAGGAGCTAAATAATTAGGATATCCTTCTTCCCCAAAATTAGGAGAACTAGGAATGTGATTAACTCCTAGATATGGATAAATGCCACATTTATCAGTTAAATCTTTGATTTGAATATTACAATCTTTTGCTTCATAATAATCTATAATATCATCATGTCTTCTCCATTCTGGTTCCTCTATAGAAGAAAATAAAAGAATTTTTCCATCTCCAAATTCAGAATCATATGTTATAGGATAAGAATTTATTCTTTTTCTATCTTCTTCCCAAGTTCTTAATATCCAATTAATATTTGCTCTATGGATATCATCGTTTCCTCTTTCTGGGAATTTTGGAGGTTCTATTTCATTTAATATTTTTTCACATTTTTCTTTATTTTCTTTAAGGTAATTAATAAATCCTTCAATATCATCATATTTTTCCCAATATTCTTCAGATTGAAAAAAATCAATATTAATTCTAGGATCAATCACTTTTCCTTTTTTATCAGTGACAATATTATTTAATCCGTATCCCATTGTTTTGTGAATTCTAATTCCCATCTTATATCTCCATTATCTCAAATCTAGTAAATTTAGTAAAAACTGGTTTTCTTTCTTCTATTATTTTATATAATTCTGCTACTAATCTAGTTAGAGCAGAAAAATCATGATGATTTGAATTAGGCCAAAGTCCTATAGATTGTTCTTTATTTCTATTATGTCCATATATTTTTTCTGCCATTTTGTTTTTATTAATTTTTAGAATTTTAAAAATTTCATCATTATTTAATATTGAGGGGCTAGTTTTACTTAAATTCGTTAAAAAGAAAGTGTCAACTGAATATTGTATTTTCTTACTACCAACAATAAATATTACAATATCATCTAATTGTAATTCTTCTCTTTCTTCTAATTCTCTTAAACAAGTAATTTTAGCCATAATTTTATTTTTTCCCGAAAAAAATAAAAAACAATAATTCTCTTTTATTAGTCCTTTGTCATTTCTTTTGACAATATAATAATAATGAACCATATATGTAATAAAGCCTATTATCATCAAAAATTTAATAGTTATATAATATTATTTGTCTCTTCATATATATGACTCATCATCATAATTTTCATTATAATATGTTATCTTTCACTTGCAATTCTTTTTTATAAAGAATTTTGAATAATTAAAAAATATATACTATCATATTATTTTATTATGCTTATTTTAAAAGCTTTTTAAAATTTTATGATTATATAATGGGTTTATATCGTCATAAAAAAATTGCTGTGATTATATATTTATTTTTATATTATCACAAAGGGAGATTATTATGATTATATAATAAAGAAAAATCTTATTCTGAGATATTGAGAAAAAAATTCTGGAAAATTTTCAAGGGACTCAAAAAGGGGAACCATATATGGGGGGTATGTTATTTTTTATTATTGAATTATTGGAAAAATAGGGGGATAAATTGACAGGGAAAATAGGGGTGTCAGTAGTAGGGAAAAAGAGAAAAAAGGCTGATGCTAGTGGCGTAGGTACTCTATTTTATACTTTTTTTATCTCTATACTCTCCTTCTCTCTAACCTTTCCATATATTTTATATCCACAATAAATATAATAGAATAAGAGAAAATAGAGACGGTATATTCTCTATTCCCTCTTATTCTCTACCTCTCTTCTCTCCTTATCTTAATTATCTTAATCTAAATGTCCCTCAAAATGATCTTTTAATATTTCATCTTGAATTTCAATACTCTTTTTCTCTGTTTCAATATCAAATATATCTTCATCCTGTTCTATTCTATCGAGACAACAATTTTGATATTCAGGACAATTTTTACAATTTCGAGAATCAGAACAAACATTATTTTCTTTATACTCTGTCATTTTCTTGTCCTTTTTCTTAAATTATTTTCTTTCACAATTATCAAGAAAATAATTTCTCAACTCTGGGAAATTCTCATTCTCTACTATCTTGATATTCTTTGAATTTTTTACATTGTTCATCTGCTAACTCTGTTAAAAAAGATTTTGTTATTTTTAATACATATTTAATCCATAAAGCCCATCCTGTTTCAAGATTTATTTTATCTTCTTCATATTGTTTCCTCAAACATTTACAATATTTTATACACTTATTGACATTATCTCTCACAGAATCAGGTAAAACATCTAATTCATTTCCAAAATCAATTTGCCCTCGTTCTATTTGCTCTATATAGATATGAAACATCTTATAATATAGATTTATAAGTTGTTTTGAAATTTCTGCGTGATAAAGAAGCTCTGAAATCTCTTCTTCTGCTTTTAATTTTGCGTCTATTTTATCCATTATCTTTTGCCCTGTCTTAAATTATTTTCTTTCAATTATCAAGAAAATAATTTCCCTACTCTGGGAAATCTCTTAATAGGACAACATATCTTTTAATTGTCCTATTCTCTTATAAAATCCTGCACTGTGAATAGATTTTCTTAATCCACAAACTCTATAATCAAAATAATGACAAAGTTCATGAAGTAGAGTTGAAATAGATCCTTTTGCTGATCTCTGTTTTTGTCTCATTGCTGTATATTTATATATTTGTATTCTTGAATTGCCAAAATTGGTTCTCTGATGTACTCCTAATTGGTATCTTTTTAATCTTTTTCCATCATGTTTGTGAGGTTGTCTACCTTCAAAAGCTATAGGAACTTGAACTACTCCGAATTCACTACAAACAGCATCAGCAATTATCTGTAATTGCCTTGTTGTCATATTCTCTAATTCTCTACCTTCTTTATATGCTTTTTTTGTAATTTCTGAAAAAGATAGAGTTGGTAGAGTTTTTGTTTGTGATTGCTGATAATTGTCTTGATATGTTTCACTCATAATATCTTTATCCTTATTAAGTTTTATTACTTATACTTAATAGAGATTTATTTTTTAATTCTGGGAGTTTATTGTTTTTCAATTAAGAGTCTTCTTTGTCCTATATTTACATAATCTTTTTTCTTATTAGAATTCATAAAATTATCTATCCATTTTTGTACATATTCGCAAGCTGTGATTAAATCCACTTTCAATTCATTTTGGACAATCTCTACAAGTTTTTCTTTAACCGTCATTTTTCTTCCTTTTTTCTTTTTCGGAAAAAAATAAATCAATTCTGGGAATTTTAATACTCACTTGGAAGAAGTAAAATCCCATCTATTAAATACAATTTAATACTATCAAGAGGAAAATCAGTATATGGTATTTTTTGTTCTACAATATTCGGTAATCCTGAATCTTCTTTCATTGTAAGAAGAGCAGAATTATCATCAAATTTCTGTAGTTCCCATACCTGAAATGGCTCTTTTCTGTTATGACTGCTGATTGTGATTAAGAGCCAATATGAATCGCAGGAGTTCCAGAGATAATGTATACCTTCTGTGTATTGAAACTTTAATACTTTGTTTTTATAATACATTTCAGAGCAATAACATTGAGCTAATCCTTTTTGAATTTCTTGTCTTGTTTTCATAATTTCTTTTTTCCTGAAAATTTTTATTTACTTCTTATTACTGATATAATAGGAAGTTCTTTTTTTAATGCTGGGGAAGATTATCAATAGATTCTGACTTATTTATCTCTTCTTCAACTATTTTTACATAAACAGGACATTCTGCATCAATATCAACATCTCCTGACCAGTCTCCTCCACCTGGGACTTTGAAATATACTTCTATTCTTTTTATATTTTTGTGAGTTTGAATTTCCTTAAATTCAGGAGAAACACGAGATAATCCTGCTATAATGTCGTTTCCATCAAAACTCATAACTGTCTCTTTATGAGACACTCTCTTTTCTGTTTTTCTTTCAATTTTCATTTTCTTTTTCCCTAAAAATTATTATTTACTTCTTATTACTGATATTATAATTATTTATTTTTTAATGCTGGGGATTATTTTTTACCATTTTATCTCTTGTTTTCTTAAAAGTTTTTGAATAAAATGAGGATCCGTCTCTTTATTTACTTCTTTTCCTAGTGTTTCACTTTTTCCGAATACTGAAACTTCTATATTTTCAGGATCTTTTTTAGTAGGTTTTGCTCCTACTTCAAAAAATCCAGCGGAAATAACCTTTTCTGGATCTCCAAATACTTTTGCTATATCATAATGATTTATAAATGAAGGGAAGAGAATTGGAGTATCTGCACCCATAACTTCTACTATTATATATTTTCCATAATCCATCTTATATTCCTGCTATTAGAGCATCAAGATATTTTACACCTATTTTACGGATTTTTTGTTCATCAATAAAAACTGGGCCTTCTGAATTTTTGCTTTCAAACTCTTTTTTTCTGTTTATCTGCTCTTGAGTTCTTTTCCTACCTATTCTTTTTCTTCTTTTTCTCATAATACTATAATTTATTGTTTTTTAATGCTGGGATTTATTTTGCAAAATATCTTGTAAGTTGCTCAATAATAAGATAAAAATGATAGAGATATATTAAAACAAATCCCATCAATATCCATAAAATTAATTCTCTAAATTTTCTCATTTTGTTTTCCCTTTTTTAATTATCATTTACTCTTATTAGAAAATTAAAATTTTAATACTGGGGGATTTATTTTTTCGGGAAAAAATTATCTTCTTTTAGCTATAAATATGCTCATCATTTTCCATTGGAGTTCCATTATCTTCTATATATTTAATAGCAACTCTGACTTGTTCTTTTACATAATCAGGTAATTTTCTAAAAGAGATCTCATATCTCTCTATTTTCTCATTATCACCTGTTACGTCTCCAACAGAAGTAGCTAATTTTCCTCCATATTTTAACGGTATATTATACTCTTTTTTGTACCCTTGAAAATCAGAAAAAAGGTGTAATTCAAATTTACTACTCTTTTTTATTTTATATGTTTGAAAATTCAATTTTCTTTTTCTATCAACTATCATTTTTATTTTTCCCGAAAAAAGATAATATTTATATAAAATATCAGATTTTTATAATTTCTGTAGTTGTTACGTCTTTTACAAGAGCAATATTCTCACTACCACACTCAGGACAACTAAAGACATAATCCATAGGGCAACTCCAGTAATCACCACGAGTTCCGCCAAAAGATTCTCCACAATCTTGACATTGTATATATTCGCCCTGTCTCTGCTGATAATCATTATCACTTATATCAACTAAATCTTTTCTTTGTACCATTTTCTTTTTCCTTTTAGTAAGTTTTAATCATTTACTCTTATCAGAAAATTAAAAATCTAATGCTGGGAAAACAAAATAAGAAAACAGAGAGAAAAGACCTTCTTTCCTCTCTGCTAAAGACAATGAAAAACAAAGCCAACATTAAATACCTCTTTGGTATCGAGTTTTATCCATTCTGATTTCTCGGATATTGTTTACCGTTATAGTCCGCCACTCAATCGGCCCTGATTCTTTCGGGGTAATAAAACTTTTATACTCTTTTGTTTGTTTTTCTGTCAATCCCTCTTTTGAATCGACGAAACGATATTCGACATCATCTGCCCTTAATGGTCTAAAAGCAGCATAATATTTTGTAGGATTTGGGTCTGCTATTGGTCGAACTTCTCCATTTTCTCCAAGATATTCAACCTCTTTTTTGTTGACCATTACAATTTTTGAGCCTCTCCAATGTCTTGCCCATTTATGTTCTTGAGCCTTAAAGTCTTGATTAGAAGAGGCTTTTTGGACTCCTTTTTCATAATTTGTACCAAAGATTCCATTACATCTAACTACTTTTTCGATAATCCAGGTCTTATTTGGCTTATCATAATAAGGATTATTTGTTTTACGAGCATTTGGAGCCACAACATAAGTAACTTCTGCTGGTGTTGCTCCTCTAACATCTTCCATAAGAATCTTAATAAGAGATTCATTATCGAAAACAACTGTTGGAACTGTCGTTTCCACTGTTTTTTGTTTTGTTATTTTCGCCGTTTCCATTTTTTCGTCCTTTTTTAATATCATTTACAATATAATGATATTTATTTTTTTAATACTGGGGAAATAATTATGATAATTTCTTATATTTTCTACCACAATTAACACATTTATAAGGCCCAAAAAACTCTGCTTCTGTTACTTGTATATCTCTTATCCAATTTTCTTTTTCATCTATTATACAATTCCCTTTGTATTCAAAAGTAGCATAAAATTCTTTATTTCCACAATCACAAATCATAATAATTTTTTTCCTTAAAATATTTTCTTTTTTCCGAAAAGATAAAAACCTATTTTTCAATGCTGGGAAAATAAATAATAAAGAGTTTCCTGCTTTACAACTGCCTTAAACAGTATCAGGTTGACGGCTCATCGCCAATAACAGAATATAGTAAGCATTTTCACAATGCCAAAAATAACTCTATTTCAAATTATTTCCTCTATATCAGCTAAGGATAACAAACTCTTTATTATTTTCTTGTAAAATAACAATATAATGATATTTATTTTTTTAATGCTGGGAAAATTATACAAGTATATCTGCTACAATCCTACAAATATCATCTTCATCGCTATTCATTAGAGCATCTAAAAGATCTTCTTTATCATTATCTTGTAATTCTGAAATAAGACTATGAAGTTCATCAAAATTAACTTTATATCCATTTTCTATTAAATAATCATAAACAATTCTTGAAATACTCATTTTCTTTTTCCTTATAATATTTTATTTTTTTCCGAAAAGATAAAAACTTGTTTTTTAATGCTGGGAAAATTATGAAACTCTCTCTTCTGTCCATTCATCTAATGTATATGTTTTACATCTTCCACATCTATAATTGCTGCTTCCTCTTTTTCTCTTATTCATTCTTTTTGCCATTTTCTTTATTTTTCCGCAAGGGCAAATATAAATCCATTTTATTATAGGTTTTACATAATTATTACCAGCACAATCGGAGTATTTATATCCTGCAAGACTACTATTCATTGTCCCACCAAAAGCCCTACAAAGTCTCTTAAAAGACTCATTGTGGTTTCTACCTCTATAAAGTATATAATTGGCAAGATGAGAAACCTCATGCCTGAAAGTTTTTTCAAAAGATTCCCAACCAAATTCATCCAATAATGCTTTTGACATAATAATTTTACAATATTTTACATCTCTAGAGCATGTATGCCAAGAAAAATAGCAATTTCCATTATTACTTCTTAATCTTTTTGATATTTTTATATCAAAAGGTCCATTATATTCCCAATTAAATTCTTGTTGAAGATTTGAAAAGATTTTTCTCAATCTTTGCTCTATAATATTGTTTATATCAACTGCCATTTTCTTTTTTCCTGAAAAATATTATTATTCTCTTTTCAGAGTAAAAGAATAAAATATTTTTAATGCTGGGAAATTATAGAATTAAAAACCCGCCACTGGAGATCTTCTTCTTTGCTCATCCATTGCCAAACTAAATGCTATATGAAGTATATTCATCGTTTCCATATGAGATATACCTTGTTCTTCCATTCTCTCAATCAATCGAGCTGTTTGAGTTTGATTATTTTCATATCTCCAACTACCCAATAATTCTGTTGTCGCTTCCATAAACTTATCCATTATATACCTTCCATTTTAATTTTTTTCCGAAAAGATAAAAACCTATTTTTTAATACTGGGGGATTATTCTTTTGGTTCTGTAAAATAAGTGATTTTATTATTCAATTCAAGAAAATTCCATATTCCTAAATTAAACAAAGCAGACCAATAATCAAGTCTTACTTGAGAGATAAACTTACATTTATCTGTTTTTACATAAAAAGCCTGTCTTTGCTTAATATCTAATACAGGAGTTAATTTATCAGCATAGTCTCTTGCTCTTTTAGTGATTTTATCATCAAAAACTGCTACTTTATTTTTTTGTCCTTCAGGTGTTATAAATACAAAGTAACTACCTGTAAAGAAAAATTCTTGATTTTTAATATCTTCATCTATATGTATTGCTTCCATAGATGAAAATTCTTTTATTTCTTTTTCTGTCATTTTCTTTTTCCTTATAATTTTTATTTTTTTCCGAAAAGAAAAAATAAATATTTTCAACTCTGGGACACTAATCCAGGTAATAGAGCATCAATATTATCTTCACAATATCTTTTTGCCTCTTTTATACCTTCAAAAATACCATCTACTCTATCATTCTCATAATGCAATTTTCTGCCCTGTCTTGTAGGATAGAGATTTAATATACCTACTTTCTCTCCATTCTCTAATACTGCTATAATTTGAATAGAATTATCTCCAGAATAACTTTTATTCTGTTTTGTTTTAATTTTAATCATTGTTTTCCTATTTAATAAGCATAAATTATTCTAGTTATGATAATGGATAATAATACTATAAAAAGTGGTAAACTAATATATATAGAACATTTAGGAAAAATCTTCTCTCCGTGCACTTCACATAGTAAAACAACCGCCAATATAAGAGTAACAAAACAACATAATGTAAATAAAAATGTTAATAAAACCATCATAATTTTTCTCCTTTTTTATTTTCTAAAATTATAATTTTTTAATTCTGGGAAAAATATTTTTACTCCCTCTTTTGCTGGGCAATCATCAGGAAAATCAAAATGATCATTACCCTCATTATCTTCATGCCATTTAGGACATTTATTCTGTGTTATATTACAAATGTACCATTCTGTATTAAATAAAGGACATTGAATACAATCATAATCATCTATTTTTGGAGTATATTCTTTCATTATACTATCATTTACCCCTACAATTCCTACCTCTTACATTATTTTTTATTGAGTTATAATACATTCCGAGTCTTATATCTCCCCAAAAAGAAATATAACCAAAAGATAAAATACCTATAAAACCACCTAATAACATAAATGAGTATATTTTAAGTTTTTGAAATCGTGTTATTTTTTGACGGTTTATTTTCCAATAACCTCTATCAAATAATGTCTTAAAGTATTCCATTTTTCTTTCTTTCTTTTTTATTTTTCGGGAAAAATTAAATTTAATTCTGGGAATCAATAATCTGCTGTAGTTTTCACTATTAAAAAAGGATGACCCTTATCAAGAACATCATCTTCTACAGAAAAAGCAATATTTTTAGCTGCAAAAAATTCACATACTGGTGTTAGATAAACAGTAACATCAGAGTTTAACTGCTCTTTATCCATTGCTTCAATATGTATTTTTAATTCTTTATATGTCATTTTCTTTTCCTTTTTTCTTTTTCGGGAAAAATTAAATTGATTCTGGGGATTATTCCCAAGATAAACATCCAACTCCACCTTCAATATCTTGAGTAACTTCAATTACTGTCAATTTTTTCTCTGAAATTCCAGTAACTACTCCATAAATAATATTTACAGATATATCATTTTTTAATATCACCTCTTTATCACGAAAATCAGGTTCTTTAAGATAAATAATATGTTCATTACCTGTATCTATTTTATGAAGAGGACTTTTGCATAATGAATAAAGAGGTTCTCCATCACAATCTCTTATATGTTCTATTACCCATAAACGAGCATGAATTTTCATACAAGATCCATCTTTTCCCCATTCATCATATTTTACCTCGACAAGGGAACCAACAGGAATATTATGTTTAATCTCAAGATTGTTTTCTTCAACAGTTTTCCCATTTTCTTCAACAATATCTTTTACATTTACTATTTCTTTCATTTTCTTATTCCTTATAATATTTTATTTTTTTCCGAAAAGATAAAAATATAATTTTTAATTCTGGGATTCTATGAAAAATCTTTTCTTTTCATTTTGATAAGTTGAGTATATGGAATTACATATACTTTTTTATGATATTTCTCAAGATAACATTTCATAGATTCTTGACCATTTGGATTCATTGTATGTATTACTATTGTCGCTCTTAAATTGAGTTTTTGTTTCATCATTTCAAGAGCAACTTTTTCCCCATTATCTTTTATATTTTCTAAATCTCTATCAAGAAATATTATATCAAAACTGTCATTTTTAAGATATTGAATAGTCTTTTTTGAGGAAAAAGTGAAAGTGATATTATCTGAAAAAAAGATTTTGTTGAACCAATTCCATCTTTCGGCTTCATCTTCTAATACTAAAATGTTTAATTTCTTTGTCATAATAATCTTATATTATTAAAATGATATATCAAAATTTTTCCATAAAAGCATACCCATAAATTGTTTCATAGAATGTCCATTAATAATAGTATAATCCATTATTATTGCTATTGCGCATCCATCATATTCTTTTCTAATTAAATCTATTGAATCTTTTTTATTATTTCCTCTACAAATATCTCTACATCTTTTTATAATTGCCTCTTTTTCCATTTTGTTCTCATTTTCTACCATTTTCTTTTTCCTTCAATTTTTATTTTATAACATTAAAATATTTAATCCTGTGACATTATTTTTTGAAATTGGTATAATTAGTCTAATTTTCTAATTTCTTTGATTCTGGCTTAAACCAGGGCTATTACTGGGCAAAATAAAAGGTGTTATAATCTAATATTGAACCTATTTTCTACTACACTTCAAAAATAGACTCAATATAAATATTTTATTAAAGGTTTTTACCTTTTTATGTCGAATATATTATTAGTTGTGATCTTTCAAAAGTTCAGAGTTAAAATGGTTTTACAAATAAAACTGTTAAACAGTTTATCTCTTGTATGTAAAACTCTAAAGTTAATAAAATTATTTTAAGAGAAAGGGCATTTTCTCTCAGGTTAGATAGTGTAAGACTTTTATTTCTTAAAGAGCAATTGTTGTTTGAACCTACGATTTCATAATTTTTAATTATGAGAGTATGTCAATACGTTTCAGAAATAGACTCAATATAAATATTTTCATCACAAAATTACAGTGTTAAACTTATTACGAGGCCTGAAAATATTAATACGACGTTCCATATATCCTTCTCTTTGTGCTGCTAAATCTATTTCATCAAGACCATTTTGATGTTTCATTGTATTTTTTGGTGCTGTTCCAAAAATTTCTCTGATAAAATTCTCTACTTTGTCAATTCTTTCGTTCATCTTTTTTTCTCCAAAATTTTGTTTTTCGTCTTTTGTTCTTTACTAATATATAAGAATTGATTTTTTAATGCTGGGAAAATATTAAGAATTAATAATAACTACCTCTTTTTCAAGACCCTCTTTCACTAAATCCCAATTAACATAATTCCATTTTTTCTCTTCTTGTGCTAGAAAAAGAAGATTTCTTGCTCTTTCTTCTCCTAATTCGAGAATTCTTTGGGCATGTTGTTCTGGAGTAAGTCTCTCTGGTTCAGTTTCAATATCATAAATAACAGTTTCCATAAGATTTTGAACAACAGGATTTATTATCTCTACCTTTTTTACTTTTGTCCCATCAGGGAAAAAATTATGATCACAATGAGCACATATTTTCACTCTTGCCCCTACAATAAATAAACATTCAGGACATCTTTTTTTCCCTCTTCCTTCTGCCAAATGATTTCTTTGTTGAAGTTTCTCTGTAAACATCTCTTTTTTTACTTCTTTTGCGAAAAAATCATATTTACAATTACACTGAATTACTCTTGCTCCAACTTCAACATTACATTTTGGACAAGTTTTTTTCCCTTTTGGCATTTTCAATTTTCCTTTATTAAATATATTCAACTTCTTTACAGTGTAATAGAATAAAAAATTTTAATGCTGGGGATATTAAAATCCTATTTCTATATATTTTCTTTTATCTTCATCAATTTTTATTCTATCTTCTTCTACACCTTCAACATCATAATCTCTTACAATTATCTCAATATCATCAGGTTTATTATGAATTTCTTGTATTAAACCACCTTCAACATCTATAATAATTGTTGTTTTATTATCTTTCCTTACAAAAAAATTAGCTCTATGTTCAGGATAAATATGAGGGGCAATTTCTTGTAATATCGCCCTACCTTCATAATCAGATTTTTGCCATTCCATACCATCTTCAAATCTTTTTTCCCATTCTGTAATATAAATATCTTCTCTTCCGGGAAATCTTATTGACATATATCTTTCAAAAAGTCTTTTTATTCCAGGACTCATAATTTTGCTCCTTATTAAATTTTTTTCCGAAAAGATAAAAACCTATTTTTTAATGCTGGGAATTATTTACTATCTGTAATATCATATTCAAGAATTTCAGAATCTTCAATATCTGCTGTTGTAGTTGTATCAGTGAAATTATAGTCCATTTCATCTATAATATCACCAATTACAGCATCATCATCTGCTTTAATT
>SDBT01012827.1_pt1 | contig 13445 bp, 11 predicted proteins | sample 2277101 | NCBI WGS metagenome assembly SDBT01 (sample SAMN10404973, study PRJNA504765) | marine sediment metagenome | isolation source: marine sediment core GS10_PC15, 103 cmbsf | place: Arctic Ocean: Southern Knipovich Ridge | collected 2010
GAGATTTTTAAAGAATGATTGTATTTTTATACATTTTAATATTTTTAAGAATATCTATAATATCTTGTTTCGTTATCTGGAGAAGATTCTAGTGAAAGATTATCATTATTAACATTATTATACTCATGTCTTGTAGGACTATAACTACGTCTTGTAGGACTACTATGTCTTGTAGGTCTAATACGTCTTGTAGGACTACTATGTCTTGTAGGTCTAATACGTCTTGTAGGACTACTATGTCTTGTAGGTCTAATACGTCTTGTAGGGCTACTATGTCTTGTAGGACTATGTCCATTATATCCATTATATTTATGTCCATTATATTTATGTCCATTATATTTATGTCCATTATATTTATGTCCATTATATCCACTATTAGAATATTTTTCATATTCGTAAATTGTAATTATATATGCTACTAAAGAATTTACAATATATTGTAATCTTTCATCAGTATTATTCTTAATATAAATATTAACTCCAAAAATTCCCATTTCATTAAATTCATTAACAATATCATTGTTATCATTATTAATTCCATGATCAATAATTCTTGTCATTATATTATCTTTTCTAAAATAATTATTTAAGTCTTGTATTACTTCTTTTTTTATAAGATTATGTGCATATAATAGTGTATTATCTTCTTCATCATAATAATCATGGAGAACAATAATAAAAACTTTATTACCATAAGCAGATTTGAAATCTTCTCCAACAGTTCTTAAATCAGAACGATATTTTGTTGATCTAGAATCTTTTGTATCCATATTTATAGAATTTATACCACTAGTTTTTGAATAAAAACCATTTAAATTAACTTCATTAATCTTATTTGTTAAATTATCAAAAAATTTTGAAATTAATTGATTATCGTTAGGAGTAGTAACTAAAATACCACCTTCAAAAGACATTTGTTAAATCTTTTTTAATATATAAATAATTCTTAAATTTTTTTTCTAAAAAAATATAATATTTCTTAAATTAGAAAATATTTCTTCAGATAATCCTTCAAAGGAAGATATTTTATTATTCCTTAAATTAAGTGATTTTAAATTAGGAAATATTTTTCCAGATAATCCTTCAAAGGAAGATATTTGATTATACCTTAAATAAAGATATTCTAAATTAAAAAATATTCCTTCAGATAATCCTTTAAATGAAGATATTTGATTATTATTTAAATTAAGTTCTTTCAAGTTAGGAAATGTTTTTCCAGATAATCCTTTAAATGAAGATATTTGATTATTATTTAAATTAAGTTCTTTCAAGTTAGGAAATGTTTTTCCAGATAATCTTTCAAGGAAAGATATATAATTATCATTTAAATCAAGTTTTTCCAATTTAGGGAATATATTAGGTGATAATTCTTTAAATAATTCTATTCGATTATTATCTAAATAAAATTCTTTTAAATTTGGAAATATTTTTCCAGATAATCCTTCAAGTGAAGATATTCGATTATAACTTAACTCAAGTTTTTCTAAATTAAGAAATTTTTCTGATAATCCTTTAAATGAAGATATTTGATTATATTTTAAATAAAGTTCTTTTAAATTAGGAAATGCCTCAGGTAATCCTTTAAATGAAGTTATTTGATTATCATTTAAATAAAGTACTTTTAACTTAGGAAATGCCTCAGGTAATCCTTTAAATGAAGTTATTTGATTATCATTTAAATAAAGTTTTTCTAAATTAGGAAATATTTTTCCAGATAATCCTTCAAGAGAGGTTATTTGATTACCACTTAAATAAAGTTCTTTTAAATTAGGAAATGTTTCTCCAGATAATCCTTCAAATGAAGGTATTTGATTGTTACTTAAAACAAGTGATTTCAAACTAGGAAATACATCAGGTAATAATCCTTTAAATGATTTTATTTTATTTTTATTTAACCAAAGTATTTTCAAATTAGGAAATATTTCTCCAGATAATCCTTCAAATGATCTTATTTTATTATTTTCTAACCAAAGTTCTTTTAAATTAGGAAATGCTTTTCCAGATAATCCTTTAAATGAAAATATTTTATTTTTGGTTAAAAATAGTTTTTCCAACTTAGGAAAGACTTCATTCGATAATCCTTCAAATGAAGATATTTGATTATTACTCAAATAAAGATTTTTTAAATTAGGAAATATAGCAGATGGAAATTCTTCAAATGAATATATATATTCATTACCCATATTAAGTATCTCCAAAAGAATTACATCTGATAATTTTATTAATTTATTGATTTTTTTCATATTAGTTGTTTCCTTTAAATTAAATAAATCTTTCATTTCATTCAATTTAGAATCACTAAATTGAATATCATAATATCCTGATTCAGAGGATAATTTAGCTAAATCTCCATCTTTTAAATTTTCTAACAATATATCTTGAAAATAATCTTGTAAATTTTCCATTTTTATATTTAATTTTTATATTTAATTAAATAATTATTCTTTTTTAAGACTTATTATCATGATATTTAAACAGAAAAATTATTTTAATAAATGACGAATAAAGTTAATTTAAATAAATTTTCAGTGAGATTTGTTGAAGATTTAAATAATAAACAATTATTATTATTTAAAGAGTTAATTTCAGAGAATTCAGATTTTTATGTAATTAAGCAGAAAGATACATATATTTGGAAAGATAGATTAGATAAATTGCTAGAAAAATTCTCACCAAATGAAGTTATTTATATTTATAATCACGAAAAATATTTTAATATAGAATCAAATATCATTAAATATAATAATGGAACTTTTATTGTTTCAAATGGTTTTATTAAAAAAATATCTACGCATTTAGATAATTTTATAAAAGATTGGCCTGAAATATGTAGTAATAATAAAATGTCAGTTATGAAAAATAATCCTATAAATTATCTTATGAATATGTTAGGAATTAATATGATATTAATTCCTGAAATATATTCTTGTGATTGGAAAAATGAGAAAAAATGTTGTAATTTTAAAAATTCCATATCTTGTAAAGATTTAGATAAATATCCAGAAAAGGTTGAAACAATTACAAATATATTAAGTTATTATAATAATTCCAAAAATACATTTTCAGATATTTTTCAACACGTTGAAACATTACATAATTATGCAAGAGAATGTTCATCAGTTGTTGAATGTGGAACCAGAACTTGTGTAAATATCTGGGGATTTTTAAAAGCTATGTCAGAAAAATCTTTAAATGGAGAATATACAAAATTAATAGGTATAGATTTAGAAAGATCGAAAAATGGTAATATTGATAAACTTGAAGAATTATCTAAAGAAATAGGAGTTAATTTTATTTTTTATGAAAAGTCTGATTTGGAAATAGAATTAGATAATATAGATATGGTTTTTATTGATACGTGGCATGTATATGGACAATTAAAAAGAGAATTAGAAAAATTTTCAAAAATTACAAATAAATATATTTGTATGCATGATACAACAGTAGACGAATTTGTTGGAGAATCTGTTAGAAATGGATGGGATGTTGAAAAACAAGCTAGTGAACAAGGATGGGAATGGATAGAAGTTTATACCGGTCTTTGGCCAGCAGTAGTTGAATTCTTACAGAAACATCCTGAATGGAAATTAGAGAAAAGATTCACAAATTGTTATGGACTAACTATTTTAAAAAAATCAATTATTCAAGAAAATAAAAATTAAATAATTGATTTTTTTGATAATATTTAATCATTGTTTCGAGTGATAATCCATAATTACAAAAAAACAATTTAAAATTTATCAAATTAGAAAATTTCTTGAAAAAAATCTGATAAGTTTTCCATTTTATATATATATATATATATATATAATATATATAAATTTTTAAGTTGAGAAATTTCTAATAATAATTATTTAAATTAGGAAACATATTTCTAATATATTCATCTGATGGTTTTATTTTATTATCATTTAACTCAAGTACTTTTAACTTAGGAAATATTTTTCCAGCTGATTCTTCAAATGAAATCATTTTATTATTACTTAAATCAAGTTTTTCTAAATTAGGAAATATTTTTCCAGATAATCCTTCAAGAGAGGTTATTTGATTACCACTTAAATAAAGTTCTTTTAAATTAGGAAATGTTTCTTCAGATAATCCTTTAAACGAAGTTATTTGATTTCTCCATAAATAAAGGGTTTCTAACTTAGGAAATATTTTTCCAGATAATCCTTCAAATGAGGTTATTTGATTACCACCTAAATTAAGTTCTTTTAAATTAGGAAATGTTTTCCCAGATAATCCTTTTAATGAAGATATTTCATTACTCATTAAATTAAGTTCTTTTAAATTAGGAAATTTTTTTCCTGAAAATATATCAAAGGAATCTATATATGACCTTATTAAATAAAGTTTTTCCGTAAGAATTACATCTGTTATTTTTATTATTTTATTATATTTTTCTATATCATATGTTCTTTTCAAATTTAATAATTTTTCCATTTCATTTAATTTAGAATCGCTAAATTGAATATCATTATAATATTCTGATTCAGATGATAATTTAGCTAAATTTCCATTTCTTAAATTTTCTAACAAGATTTCTTGAAAATAATCTGGTAAACTTTCCATTTTTATTTAGTTTTTATTATATTGTAATCATTTTTCTATTAAGAAAAAATATATCTTCATTTGAAGGATTTTCTGGAGAAGTATTTCCTAAGTTAAAAAAATTTTATTTAAATATAATTTATTACATAATTTTATGTAATAAATATAACCCAGTAATGTTGAATATTTAAGTAATTATATTTGTTTCATGAGGATTATGTGAAAAAGATGGTGCTTGTATCTTAATATCTTCAACTATAATACGAATAGCTTTTTTGATATTTGGACATATTTTAACATTGGATCTATTTTTACCAATATCATAGATATATTGACGAGCTTTATTAAGATCTTCTTCTAGTTGAGATATTCCTATATCCTCCTCACTAATTTTTGATTTTTTTTTAATTTCTTTTATTACAAGGTAAACATTTCTTCCTTCTCCAATGTAAAGAGATGCTTTCATCATACTCTCTATGGATCTTGTTTTATCGTCTATTACAAATAAAAGATATTTACAATTTTCTTTAGCTTTATTTTCTTCGTCAATAAGATTATTCGTCAATATTTCTACTTGAGGATTATAAAATTCAACATTATATTTCTGTAATATTGGGATTGCAATTTCCTTTCTCCATGCTGTAAGATTACAAGAGCCTCCTAGAAACACTTTTTCTTTAAAAGTAGAATCCTTTTTTTCCATTTCAATTTCAAAAATTAAATATTATTAAAATCATTTTTGAATATTATCTAATAATTTATATATATTAAAAATGATTTATATATAAATTTTTTATCTTTGATGAAAGAGATATGAATCAATATTCTTTAATTAGAGCATTTTGGTATAATGATATTGAAACTGTAAAATCCATATTGGATAAAGAATCTAATGTTAATAAAAAATATGAGACAGCTTTAATTACAGCAATTTTTATGAATAAGATCGAAATAATAAAATTATTATTAATTAGAGATTTTGATATTAATATAAAAAATGATAAAAACGAAACAGCTTTGATTGTATCAGCTATGTATAATTATATTGATATAGTAAAACTTTTATTATATAATGATTGTAATGTTGATATAAAAAATGATAAAAATGAAACAGCTTTATTAATTGCGATTAAAAATAACAATATTGAAATAGTAAGACTATTACAAAATTATATCAAAAATTAATTAAATATTATTAAAATCATTTTTAAATATAAATTTTTTAATGTGATGAAATGATATTATGAATCAATAATATGAAAAATTAATAATTAATTTTATATAGAAAAATGATTAAAATATAATAAAAACTACATAAAAATGGAAAGTTTATCATATTATTTTCAAGAAATATTGTTAGAAAATTTAAGAGATGGAGATTTAGCAAAATTACCATCTGAATCAGAATATTATAATGATATTAAATTTAGTAATTCTAAGTTAAATGAAATGAAAGATTTATTAAATTTAAAAGATATCCCTGATATAGAATATTACAATAAAATAATAAAATTATCAGATACAATTTCTTTTGAACAACTTATTTTAGATGATAATCAAATATCTTCATTTGAATATTTTTCAAGAAAAATATTTCCTAAGTTAAGAGGACTTTTTTTATGGAATAATAAAATAAAATCATTTAAAGGATTATCTGAAAAAGCATTTCCTAATTTAAAAGAACTTTGGCTAGAGGATAATAAAATATCTTCATTTGAAGGATTATTTGGGAAAACATTTCTTAATTTAGAAAAATTAGATTTACGAAGAAATCAAATAACTTCATTTGAAGGATTATCAGGAAAAATATTTCCTAAGTTAGAATATCTTTTGTTAAACGATAATCAAATATCTTCATTTGAAGGATTATCTGGAAAAATACTCCCTAAATTAAAAGTACTTGATTTATATGGTAATAAAATAACTTCATTTGAAGGATTCTCTGAAAAAATATTTCCTAATTTAACAGTCATTAGTTTATGGAATAATCAAATATCTTCATTTGAAGGATTATATGGAAAAATATTTCCTAAGTTGGAAAAACTATTTTTAACTAGTAATCAAATATCTTCATTTAAAGGATTATCTGAAAAAACATTTCCTAATTTAAAAATAATTGATTTAAATCATAATCAAATATCTTCATTTGAAGGATTATCAGAAATAATATTTCCTAATTTGGAATACCTTCTTTTATTTAATAATCAAATAACTTCACTTAAAGAATTATCTGGAAAAACATTTCCTAATTTGGAATACCTTTTTTTATTTAATAATCAAATAACTTCACTTAAAGAATTATCTGGAAAAACATTTTCTAAATTAAAAGATCTTAAATTAAGTAGTAATCAAATATCTTCATTTGAAGGATTAACTGGAAAAACATTTCCCAATTTAAAAATACTTGAGTTAAATCATAATGAAATATTTTCATTTGAAGGATTATCAGAAGAAATATTTCCTAATTTAAAAATACTTGAGTTAACTGATAATCTAATATTTTCATTTAAAGGATTATCTGGAAAAATATTTCCTAAATTGATAAGACTTGATTTAACTAGTAATCAACTATTTTCATTTCAAGAATTATCGGCAAAAATATTTCGTAATTTCAAAAAAATTATAATCATATAATATACTATAAGTTTATCATTTTCCTATTAAGAAAAATGATTTATAATATAATAAAAACTATATAAAAATGGAAAGTTTATCATATTATTTTCAAGAAATATTGTTAGAAAATTTAAAAGATGGAGATACAGCTAAATTATCATCTGAATCAGAATATTATGATAATATTCAATTTAGTGATTTTCAATTAGATGAAATGAAAGATTTATTAAATTTGAAAAATATATCTGATATAGAACAATATAATAAATTAATAAAATTATCAGATATAATTTCTTTGGAACAACTTCATTTAAATAATAATCAAATAACTTCATTTGATATATTTTCTGAAAAAGTGTTTCCTAAGTTAAAAGAACTTAATTTAAATATTAATCAAATATCTTCATTTAAAGGATTATCTGGGAAGACATTTCCAAATTTAGAAAGATTTTATTTAAATAATAATGAAATAGAATCATTTAAAGGATTATCTTGGAAAACATTTCCTAATTTGAAATATCTTTATTTACGAAATAATCAAATAACTTCATTTGAAGGATTATCTGAAGAAATATTTCCTAAGTTAGAAATACTTGATTTAGATGGTAATAAAATATCTTCACTTAAAGGATTATCTGGAAAAACATTTCCTAAGTTGGAAACACTTTATTTATATGATAATCAAATAACTTCATTTGAAGGATTATCTGGAAAAACATTTCCTAAGTTAGAAATACTTAATTTAGATGGTAATAAAATATCTTCATTTGAAGGATTATTTGGAAATACATTCCCTAATTTAGAATATCTTAGTTTAAATAGTAATCAAATAACTTCATTTGAAGGATTATCTGGAAAAATATTTCCTAAATTAGAAAAACTTTATTTAAATAGAAATCAAATAACTTCATTTGAAGGATTATCTGGAAAAATATTTCCTAAGTTAGAAATACTTGTATTAATTATTAATCAAATAACTTCATTTGAAGGATTATCTAGAGAAATATTTTCTAATTTAGAAAAACTTGATTTACGTAGTAATCAAATATCTTCATTTAAAGAATTATCTGGGAAAATATTTTCTAAATTAGAAAAACTTGATTTACGTAGTAATCAAATATCTTCATTTAAAGAATTATCTGGGAAAATATTTTCTAAATTGATAAGACTTGATTTAGATAATAATAGAATAACTTCATTTGAAGGATTATCTGGAAAAATATTTCCTAATTTAGAATATTTTTATTTAAGGTATAATCAAATATCTTCTTTTGAAGGAATTACTGGAAAATTTCCCAAGTTAAAAGAACTTAAGTTAAGTGATAATCAAATAGAATCATTTGAAGGATTATCTGGAAAAATATTTCCTAGTTTAGAAGAATTTGATTTAAATAATAATAGAATAACTTCATTTGAAGGAATTACTGGAACAATATTTCCCAAGTTAAAAGTACTTAAGTTAGGGAGAAATCAAATACTTTCATTTGAAGGATTATCTGGAAAAATATTTCCTAGTTTAGAAGAATTTGAGTTAAATCATAATAGAATATCTTCATTTAAAGGATTATCTAGAAAAATATTTCCTAAATTAGAAAAACTTGATTTATCTTATAATCAAATAAATTCACTTGAAGGATTATCTAGAAAAATATTTCCTAAATTGATAAGACTTGATTTAGATCGAATATTTAGACGTGAAGAATTATCAAGAAAAATATTTCATAATTTCAATAAAATTATATTTTTTCATTAATTAGTGGTTGTAATGTTGATACAAAAAATGATAGCAACTGGGTGTAACAATATTGAAATAGTAAGATTATTACGAAATTATAATAAACTTTAATTAAATACCTATATTATAAGAATATAAAATTTTAAAGTTGATAAAAGATTGTAATGTTGATATTATACTACAATATATCAATCTATATTAAAATATATTAAATAACAAAAAATTTAATATATTTTATTCTATAAACTAATGTAGAATATCTTGAAAATAATTTGATAAATTATATTATTTTTATTTTAAAAAATATTTTTTTCTGAACAAAAAGTCGATTGTTCAATCTGAACATTGTTCAACTGAACCCTGACGTCAGGGAAAACTGTTCAAAAAAAAGGTACAGATAATATCACTGCATAATTTTATAATATATAACACTCCTTATTTATCATAAGGATAGTTGTATAGAAGAAAAGTACAGATAACATCACTGTATCTTTTTAATATAATATATAATTCCTTTATTTATATAGAATATTTTTAGAAAAAAATAATAATGGTTAGAGCAATAATTTATACCAGAGTTTCTACACAATATCAAGTGGGAAATGATCACATAAGTTTAGAATTACAAGAAAAAAAATGCGAAGCTGTTGCAAATTTAAAAGATTATGAAGATAAAATGATATTTAAGGAAGAGGGAAAATCTGGAAGAACTATGAAAAATAGACCAATATTAAAATTAGCATTGAGTAAACTTAAAGAAGGAGATGCCTTAATTTTCTACTCATTATCAAGATTAATAAGGAATGTAAAAGAATGTTATGATATTTTTGATCAAGTAACAAAGAAAAAAGCTTTTGTTTTTTCTGCAACAGAACCTATAGACACATCTACATCTTTTGGAATGGCTATAGTGGGATTCCTTGCTATTTTTGCTCAATTAGAATCTGATATTACGGGAGAAAGAATTAAAGATGCATTGGCTCAAAGAAGGGCTAATGGAGAAAGATATAGTAGCAGAATTCCATATGGATATAAAATTGGAGATGATGGAAAAAAATTAATTGGAATACCAGAACAACAAAAAATTATTAATAGAATCGTAGATTTAAAAAATAAAGATAATTTTACTTTTTCACAAATATCTAAATATTTTAATACAAATGCAGTTCCTCCCTCAGGAACTAGTAGAGAATGGACACATGTTTCAGTTAAAAGAATATATGAAAAAATTATAAAAGATAAAGAAAATTTTGCTGAAGTTTATAAAAATGTAAATGTATATATTTATATAGTTAAAACTAATGATATTTTAATAGATGATCAAGTTGAAAAAGCAAAAGAATATTGTAAAAATAAAAAATATAATGTAAAAAAAATCATAACTGATTTCAATGGTGGAAATGATATATCAGAAAGTATACTAAAATTGGAAAGTAATGAAATAATAATTAGTACCAAAAATGATTTAAATATATCTGATGAATTAAAACTTAATTTGTTAAGTAAAAGATGTTCAATAGAATATATAGAATCTTAAAATTTTTATATTTATTTTTTAAATATATATTATAATTATATTATAATATAATTAATGATAATTCAGAAAAACCTTTTGATAACTCCTTCATCTAATAGATATAATTTTTTTGAAATTAGGAAATATTTCTTCAGATAATCCTTCAAATGAAGTTATTTGATTAAAATTTAACCAAAGTTTTTCTAATTTAGGAAATATTTTTCCAGATAATCCTTCAAATGAAGTTATTTGATTACCATCTAAATTAAGTATTTCTAATTTAGGAAATATTTCTCCAGATAATTCTTTAAATGAAGTTAATTGATTATTACTTAAATAAAGTTCTGTTAAATTAGGAAATATTTTTCCAGATAATCCTTGAAATGAAGATATTTTACTATTACCTAAATAAAGTATTTTCAAATTAAGAAATGTTTTTTCAGATAATCCTTGAAATGAAGATATTTGATTTCTCCCTAACCTAAGTTCTTTTAACTTGGGAAATATTTTTCTAGATAATCCTTGAAATGAAGATATATTATTATTAATTAAATCAAGCATTTCTAACTTAGGAAATATTTGTCCAGATAATTCTTTAAATGAAGTTATTTGATTATAATCTAAATAAAGTCTTGTTAAATTAGGAAATATTTGTTCTGAAAATATTTCAAATGAAGTTATTCCTTTATTACTTAACCAAAGTCGTTCCATAGAAATTACATCTGTTATTTTTATTATTTTATTATAATCTTCAATATCATATATTTCCTTTAAATTTAATAAATCTTTCATTTCATTTAACTTTGAATTATTAAATTGAATATCATTATAATATTCTGATTCAGAAGATAATTTAGCTAAATCTACATCTTTTAGATTTTCTAACAATATTCCTTGAAAATAATCTTGTAAATTTTCCATTTTTATATGTCTAGATTTTTTATTGTAATCATTTTTCTATTAAGAAAAATGATAAACTTATTGTATATGTATAATTTTTTGGAAATTGGGAAATATTTCTTCAGATAATCCTTCAAATGAAGATATTTGATTACCTCTTAACCAAAGTATTTCTAAATTAGGAAATATTTTTTCAGATAATCCTTCAAATGAAGATATTTGATTACTAATTAAATCAAGTTCTTCTAAATTGGGAAATATTTTTCCAGATAATCCTTTAAATGAAGATATTTGATTATTATGTAAATAAAGTTCTTTTAACTTAGGAAATGTTTTTCCAGATAATCCTTCAAATGAAGTTATTTGATTATAAGTTAAAACAAGTTTTTCTAATTTAGGAAATATTTTTCCAGATAATTCTTTAAATGAAGATATTTGATTATCCCGTAAATCAAGATATTCCAAAATTGGAAATATTTCTCCAGATAATCCTTCAAATGAAAATATTTGATTAATACTTAAATAAAGTCTTATCAATTTAGGAAATATTTTTTCAGATAATCCTTCAAATGAAGATATTTGATTATTATGTAAATTAAGTATTTCTAACTTAGGAAATGTTTCTCCAGATAATCCTTTTAATGAAGTTATTTGATTACCATATAAATAAAGGGTGTCTAACTTAAGAAATATTTCTCCAGATAATTCTTGAAATGAAGTTATTTTATTATTAAATAAATAAAGTTCTTTTAGATTAGGAAATGTTTTTCCAGATAACCCTTTAAATGATTTTATTTGATTATTCTCTAAAATAAGTCTTTCTAAACTTGGAATTATTTTCTCTGAAAATAATTCCAATGAAGTTATTTGATTATAAAGTAAATAAAGCTGTTTAATAGTAATTGTATCTGATAATTTTACTATTTCATTATATATTTCTACATTATATATTATTTTTGAATTTAATAAATCTTTCATTTCATTTAACTTAGAATCACTAAATTTAATATTATCATAATATACTGATTCAGATGGTAATTTTGCTAAATCTCCATCTTTTAAATTTTCTGATAAGATTCCTTGAAAATAATCTGGTAAATATTCCATTTTTTATCTAAAAATAACTTTTAATTCTATTTTTCTAATATTATTAGAAAATAAGTTAAGAGAAATCTACTATTTTACCAGGATACATAGCTTTAATTTTCTTAATATCTTCTTCATAAAGAATACCATTATATATAATAATTGAATCTATATTAGGAAATGTTTTTTCAGATAATCCTTGAAATGAAGATATTTGATTATTATTTAAGAATAGTTTTTCCAACTTAGGAAATGTTTTTTCAGATAATCCTTGAAATGAAGTTAATTGATTATTACTTAAATAAAGTTCTTCTAAATTAGGAAATGTTTCCACTGATAATCCTTGAAATGAAGTTATTTGATTATGATCTAAATCAAGTTTTTTTAAATTAGGAAATGTTTCCACTGATAATCCTTTAAATGAAGTTATTTGATTATGATCTAAATCAAGTATTTCTAAATTAGGAAATATACCAGATAATAATCCTTCAAATGAAGTTATATGGTTATTATTTAAACTAAGTCCTTCTAAATTAGGAAATGTTTTCCCAGATAATCCTTTAAATGAAGATATATTATTATTGTTTAACCAAAAATTTTCTAAATTAGGAAATATCCCAGGTAATAATCCTTCAAATGAAGTTATATGGTTATTATTTAAACTAAGTCCTTCTAAATTAGGAAATGTTTTCCCAGATAATCCTTCAAATGAAGTTATATGGTTATTATTTAAACTAAGTACTTCTAAATTAGGAAATGTTTTTCCGGATAATCCTTCAAATGAAGATATTTGATTACCATTTAAAAAAAGTATTTCTAACTTAGGAAATGTTTTTTCAGATAATCCTTCAAATGAACTTATTTGATTATTACTTAAATCAAGAATTTCCAAATTAGAAAATATTTTTCCAGATAATTCTTCAAATGAAGTTATTTGATTATTTTGTAAGTCAAGTTCTTCTAACTTAGGAAATATTTTTCCAGATAATCCTTCAAATGAGGTTATTTTATTATTACTTAAATAAAGTTCTTCTAACTTAG
>SDBT01012828.1_pt1 | contig 13445 bp, 10 predicted proteins | sample 2277101 | NCBI WGS metagenome assembly SDBT01 (sample SAMN10404973, study PRJNA504765) | marine sediment metagenome | isolation source: marine sediment core GS10_PC15, 103 cmbsf | place: Arctic Ocean: Southern Knipovich Ridge | collected 2010
TGGGTGCCGATACAGGATTCGACTCAATGGGTGATAAGCCGATAGCCGGATCCATGTCAAAATTCTTTGACAGACTTGACCGTAAAGGGCAACTGGCTAAGACGATAGTCTATAATCTGAACCCGCGTGATAATATGTTGATTGCTTCAATGGTTGGAAATTTTCAACAAGGCCCTAAAGCCGCCAAGATGCAGTGGGGTTCTGCCTGGTGGTTCATGGACCAGAAGGACGGCATTGAGCAACAGCTTAATATGCTCTCAAACATTGGCCTGCTGAGCAGGTTCGTCGGGATGCTGACGGATTCGAGGAGTTTCTTGTCGTATCCAAGGCATGACTACTTCCGCAGGATACTGTGTAATCTGCTGGGTGACGACATTGAAAAGGGTTTGTTGCCTGACGACGTTGCCATGATTGGGCCGATGGTGCAGGACATATCTTACAATAACGCTGTCAACTATTTCGGGTTGGAAGTTTAGAAATCTTTTTGAAACATTGGTTGTCAAGGGGCGATAAAAACAGCCAGGCGTTGCGCTTCAAATTAAAATACGCCTGGTTCGGCTAATCATTTCTGTTTGTACTTGGGGTTTGGCTCCATCATCTTGGCGTCCACTTCGGCCCGCCAGGAATGAAGCATCTTTCTCAGTGCGGCGGTCTTCTCAGGCATGAGTGCTGAGAGATCCTTTGTTTCGCCGATGTCATCCTTAAGGCTATACAGTTCGACAGCATTATCCTCAAGCGTCTCGATCAACTTGTAGTCACCGGCTCGCACACATGAACCGGGCCGTCCGCCCTGGTTTCCATAGTGCGGGTAGTGCCAATAAATCGCCTCTCGATCGATTGTCTTGCCGGTTCCATTCAGCAGCGGAACCAGGCTCACGCCATCCATATGCTGCTCTGGTCTTAATGCGAGGTTCGCCGCCTGAAGGAGCGTTGGATAGAAATCGTTGCCGATCACAGGTACAGAACACTTGCCGCCGGGCTTCGTCACTCCAGGCCATCTGATAATATATGGAACGCGAATACCGCCTTCATAAAGCCATCCTTTGCCGCCCTTAAGCGGCAGGTTGGATGTAGGCCTGCCCTCCGAGGTGGACAATCCACCGTTATCCGAGGTGAAGCAGACAATGGTATTATCTGTCAATCCGAGCTCGTCGAGCTTGTTCAAGACCTTACCCACGTTCTCATCCATACTCTGCATCATACCTGCATACACTGGATGTTTCTGCACCTGCCTGGCCTTGTTCTGTCTCTGCGGGCAGACCTGTTTGAATTCATTGTCAGTAACAACGCCGGCAGCCTTGTCCCTGTATTTATTCTTATAGCTATCCTTGGTTTGCAAAGGCGTGTGAACACTGTAGAAGGAGAGGTAGAGAATAAACGGTTTGTCCTTGTTTTCCTGCAGGAACTTGACCGACTCGTCACCGAGCCGGTCCGGCAGACACTCACCTTCAGGCCCATCGGCAAGCTTCGGGTTTTTGTAAGGCGAGAAGTAACCTCCTGGAGGGCTGCCCCGATAGTGCCCACCCTTGTTGATTTCGAAGCCCTGCGTCTCGGGCTCGTAGCCATCACCACCCAAATGCCATTTGCCGGCGAAGAAAGTCTTGTATCCCTTTTCTGCTAAAGCCTCTGCCAGGGTGTTTTCCTCCAGAGGCATGTAATTCTTGTAGGGAGCCGGCAGCAGTTTGCTTTTTCGCCTTCCACCGAAATAATCCGTGGTATCCATACGTGCGGGATATTTCCCTGAGAGAATGGCCGCTCTTGAAGGCGAACAGACAGGGCACGCCGCGTAGCCATCGGTAAACATCATGCCCGATCTTGCCAGAGCGTCGACATTCGGGGTTTCATAGAAACTACTTCCATACGCTCCAATGTCCATCCAGCCAAGGTCATCAACCAGAATAAAAACCACATTACGTTGCTTTCTCCTCACAGCACCGGCGGGTATAGGCATAAGCAAAGACGCACCACCAATCGCCATTGTTGCGATAAAGGACCTGCGAGACATTTCGTTCATAATATTCTCCCTGAAATTTAAAATAACCGCGGGCGTTGTCGCCTTCAACCAACGATATACCATTCACGAGCGACCAGCGACGCTAAAACTGACCATCGGCCAGTTTGAGCTGATTACTAAAAGCCTCAGCCGTCTTTTCTCACAAACAGCAATACCACCAACCTCAGTTTCAATCTAAATCTTATCAAAACCATCCTGCTTTAACAACCAAATTTTATTTTTCATCCCCCAAAAATGGCATCCCGAGCGCCTCTTTTTCTTGCGAAACCTCAAAAACCGTCCTATTCGCAAGCGCCTGTGTCACTCAGGCAAACCGATGACCCCGCGATCTTATCACCCTAAAGGGTGCGAGGGACCCGCAGAGCACCATCACGAAGTGATTCAAATTCAATAAGTTTTTCCCCAAAGCCCCTGCCCCCAGCGCAGCCGAATGGGTACAATTTTCAAAACATCAACTCAAGACTAATACCCTAAACGAAGTCATCCAATTTAACATGGATAATCCAAACGCCTCAAACCAAGCTCCCCAATGCGAATGTCAAAGGATGCTTCGTTTACGGTTGACCTAAAACGTAAGATGCTCCCCAATCGCGGATTTAGGTCAACACTAAATGAAGGAGACGCAACCAACAAACACTGTATCATTACTCTTTCGCACTGTCCTCCCCCTCACCCTTCTGCATTATCCCCATCAAACGCTCCCAGCCCTCACGACTCTCAGCCGCCGTCGTAAACTCAACCTCATTCAACAGCGCCTCACTCGCCACCACACGGAAGTGCGATGGGTTCTTTCACACTATCGCCGAAGAGCCTGCCCTGAGCGCAGCCGAATGGGTAGGATTTAGTCCCCCACAGGCGGATTAAAGATTTCACGAAACCTTCTTGAAGTAACTTAAATCTTTAATAGGGCCGATGGCGATTTATTCACCTCTTTTACTTTTTCGCAAAAAAATCGCCAAGGTAAAATTTACCCTGTTAGAAGTTTCACTAAAGCTCCTTGAACCATCTTAAACTTCTAATAGGGCCGAAGGCGACTTCCACATCGTAAGTATAGATATGGCAATTTGCCCGCCCAGCCTGTCAAAATCATATTCGAAAGCCCTGTTTAGCCCCTCATACGTCTCCGTATCAGGGCCGTCCATCCTGCAAACCACATTACCGAACGCGTCATATTCGAACACCCCCTCGATTTCATCAGCCCCAACCTGTTTTGCAACCCGGTCAAGACCGTCATAATAGTAGCCGGTCGTCATATCAGACGTTTCATTATCCCCGTCCCCGTCAACATCAAAGTTTCGGGTAGTAATGGCTGGGTTGTTTTGAGGTTTGAGGGTAGTATGGTGGAGAGGGGAGGATGGATTATATGAAAAATATATTCCTTTCGTTAGGCTGTTTTAACGAAAGAATCTGTATCTTCACCAATAAGATTACAATGGCGTATGATTTCTTCTCTGACTTTCTCGTTAAGCCTAATAAATTCCAAGCGTTCCTGTTTAAGTGCTTCAATAATTATATTTAATATTTCCGACTTGGTCCGTCTTTCCACTTTATCGTCATTGATTTCATTTAAGATTATTCCAGCTATTACTCCAAGCTTTGCGTATGTTAAGTTTGAAATAATCCGATGTGCCTGAACCAAATCTTCTACACACGTATATCCATCTTGTTGTATGACATTTAATGTTTCCTGTATTAAATCCTCGGGGCTTAATAGTACGACATCAATGGTTTCTATATTTTCTTGCTTAGGACCTGTCACCAGTGCTAAAATTCCGTCATTTATTATTTTATTTTCTTCGTCATGATTAATTTGCCATACAGACAAATTATTTCCACTGGTCCTCATGCAGCTTGTAATTGCATCGCTGGGTATATTTGCGACTTCCAGTTCTGGATTTGCTTTCCATTTGCCTCGTTCGATTTTTCTAACTAAAGGAAGCATAACACTCCTCAAGGTAAATTATAACTTTCTCAAGATAATCTTGAAGCCATTTTTCCTCACATTTAATATGCCTGAGAATATCTAATGAATCTATATTGCCCCAGTTCTCAAAAGCCCTGATACCACATTCTCGAATTTCAATGTTTTCATGGTTAAGCACAGACAGAGCCATTGTTTGTCCCATTGGAAAGATTTCTTCATAATCTATGTGTGATATAATTCTTAAGAGTCCAGTTGCAACTCCAACATCTGCAAAATGTTTAAGCAACATCGCATTAAGACAAACCTTGGTGTATAAAGGATAGTCCCGGAGATTTTCTTGAACATACCTATCCGCTGCATTTTCCATGCCAAATTCAAATACTTCTTCATGTATTAGTTGTAGCAGTGAGTTAGTAAACTTTGTTTTGTATTCTTCTATGTTTTTGACGTCTAATATGATTTCTGGGGAGGGCTTAACTATTTGTGTAGACTGGTCATCATGGAAGATGTCGATGCAAGATATCTCCTCACCCAAAGTAATCGTGTACGAAGAAGGGAGATTCATTGTGAAATCAATAAAATCCGAAACATCAGTAGAAATAATATTTCTCGAGTTTAGGTCTCCGTGGACAAGGTCCGAGTTGTCGAAGTGAAGGTCTGATATGTGGATGATTTCGAAATCTCGGGCCACATCAGGCACCTTCTCTCCGAATGACCATTTATATATTTCTGGTGAATCACACATTTATTACACCTTCTAATTCTTTAACAACACTGCTGAGATTATCTTTAGCTATATCTAAAAAAGCACCGAGTTGACTTGCTTCAAACCTTGTATCTTTGTTTTCTGCTTGGGTGTTAATCTCATAAGCGAGGTGTATCCTTTCGATATTCGTAGACTTAGCATCCTCAATCATTCGCCCTTTCAGTCGATGAATTTCTGTAATAATATTGAAGATTTCTGTGGTATCGGCTAATGGTATTTCTCCTCGTGATATTGAACGATTGTTCCATTCAAAGGGCGGGTTTTCTTTGTACATAGGCAAGGGAATAAAAAGACTTTTGTAGCATTCTTCAAGCTTTTCATCTGACATCTCTACAAGCATTAAGTTAGCAATGAAAGCAAGACGCCAACTTTTTCGGCCTAAATAATCAAATATTTTTCTGGAAATCTCTTTTGTTTTAGCTAAAAATTCATCTGCTTCATTACCAGTTTTATTAGGTCCACCGTGTTGTGTGATATTGATTTTGTTTGACAAAAATATAATCTCGAACATGCCATTTGGAGAACTCATCCTAAGTTGAGGTTGTGGTCCTTTGGGTCCTATCTCATGGATAATACTTGGTATAAAATCATCATCTTTGAATAATTCAAGCAGTTTCGATATTGTAGAATTATCGGGCAGAATGTTGACTTCATTGATAAAGATATTGATTTGAAACTTAAGGAATAAGTCAATCATTTTTCGTTCCTCTCAATACGTGGTTCTTTTGATTAATAATAACTCATAATATTATAGCTAAAATCAAGGCTCGATAACACTAAAAAATACAAAAATAAAAATATATACTCCAAAACCCTCATGAGTGAATTAAAGGTACCAGGTACCTTTTTCCGCACATTACCTTGATTACTTAAAGCCTCAGCCATCTTTTCTCACCAACTTCATTTCACCCTAAAAATAACAAAACAATTAAATCTTTTCCTTTTCGATAAATATGCCTTTATCCACCTTAGAGAAAAATATCTGGTAAAACTCAGGATCATCGATCTGCCGCACAACTTCAACACCACCCTTATTGTTCATTATCTTAATCCGAAAGTTAGCTCGCACCTTAGTTTCTTCGCCGAACTCTGATATATTTGCCGTACAATCAACAATCGAATTTTTCTTATAAGTTGCGCTTCCACCCCACCAAAATGTGTCCCAGACCTTTTCTAATGTATCTTCGGCCTCTGCCTCTTTAGATGCATTGAAAAATCCCAAGCCTTCATTTACTTGTGCTATAATGTAATCATCATCCTGCAATACATTTAGCATTGCTTTCATAACCATTCCTGTGTCCTTGGTGTCATATGTTCGGGTCTGCATTTCTCTTATTTCTAATTGTGTTCTCACTTGATGTTTTTTGCTCAGTACCATTCCCGGAATTTCTGTGACCCCGCATCCGCATTGTATTAAAAGTCCAACGCACAATGATATTGTTGTTAGCAATTTGTCCATAACGTTGCTCCCTAGAATTTGCTTGAATGATAAGAAAGTGTTTTGACTAAATGATTTTCGTCAAACTTAATAACTACTGTAAGTGTCTTTTGCGTCCGGGCTACCGCCCCAGCGGATTTAGAATAGCCTGCACCACCGCCTAAAACCATTCTCCAATTATCAATCAGCCCGCCTGCTCCAACTCCTATTCCACCTCTGTCTGCAGAATAGGAAACCTCAGTAGCAATTTTGTCATAAATCCATGATTCATTGCCTTCGCTGTCTTTTGTAACGATGTTTGGCGACCCCAAAGCTTCTGCGACATCGGCCTGTGACATCCCAACACTAATGTCCCGCTGCACCACACCCAAAGTCATCTCTCGTTCGTTTGCCGAATGAAGTGCCTGCTGATGTTCACTGGCTGACATACAGCCGAAAGCAAGGGAAATAATAGGTAGCACGTGCATCAACTTGTTCATTCTTCTCCCTTTCTAAATTAAAGTTATCTCCCAAAGTTTAACTGATTATATCTGTTATCTGTGAAAACGCAATAATAAAAAGAAAATCATCAATCCCCCCGCGACCCCACATTCTCCAATTAACCATCTATCTGCGTTCATTTTTGCTCCTGCCATGTATCTTTCGTGCGCATTTGTGCGCATTTGCGCGCATTTTTGGTTTTTTTACGTACGTTTTTGCGCATTTTTTCACCTCATCCGCCTCTGGCGGACCAAATTTCCCCCCAAAATCCGTGTAAATCAGTAAAATCCGTGCTTATTTCACACTTTTTTACGCATTTTTCCGGCTTTTTTTTAATCTATTCCGCCTCTGGCGGACTCCACCCCCTCTGTGCCTGTGTGCCTTTGCCCCTTTGTCCCTTTTTTCAAATTTTTCACTTTTTTACGCATTTTTCACCCCCCGAAAATCGACGAGGCCCGCCTACGAATGGTTAGCCCTACACCTTCAGGTGTAGGGTTGCTTTTTAAATTAACCGCCAAAAAAATATTTGAAAATTTGAAAGATTTTTCTTGATATACAACACAATGCGTTGTATAATGTTTATCAAACAATGAAAATAACGATTATTAAACCAAAAACAAAGATAACCATGAAACTGCTTACTGATAATCTGATTTATCCGCCACAGGCGGACCCCCACCGGCCTCTCTTCTCCCTTCTAACTTCTAACTTCTCACTCCCCCGCCTTTGTACCTATAAGTTAATTATGCCAAACAAACCCAATTTCCAGCCGAGCCGACTGACTGTAACACATGATATGATAAGGGCTTACAATGACAATTGACCAAAAAAACACAAAAAAAACAAACCCAAAACGCACCAAAAACGAATCAAAACGAGCCAAATTCCACCCCAAAAACAACCAAGCCCAACACTGATAGAACATTCAAATTAAAACGAAAGCAGGCAATGCCAGATATACACATAGCCCAAAGAGTCTATATCTTCCCACACTTTCTTAACGAGTTCTTTATCGCCTGGGATTTCGGGAAGTTCTTTCAATTTCTCCTCCCACGCAATACAAACACCCGGCCTGATTTTCGGTTCTTTTATTTCTGACATTTCAGCGCTTCCTTAATAATCCCACCCATTCAGTAAACTCCGTATTCACGCGTAAAATCTGTCAAAGCTTTCAGATTTTCTGTCTTGGTATCGTTCTGCATAATCGCGCTTGCGTCCATTACATATCCCCCGTCACCAGCCACACCGTCAATCACTTTCTTACAATAATCGCGGACTTCTTTTTCCGTCCCGTAGCTCAAAAGAAAATTCGGAATCCCCCCGCTGATACAGAATTTATGCCCGATTTCCTTATGCACCCGAAAAATATCCCCCTTATCAACATGAAAAACAATGGACCCATCCGGCAATTCGGCGAACGACTGCAGGTGCTCGTCCCAATTACCCTCTGCATAGAACAACACCTGGTGTCCTCGCGACCATATTTCCTCGATAATCGGTTTAAGTGTCGGCCAGTACAACTTGTCAAAATTCTCGTGTGATATAAACGGAACGCACCCGCGATGCATCCAGAACCCGATAGGCACATTTTTATCAGGGTCCGCGCCGCTAAGCGCAACATGCAGCAGATGCGGCATCAATGCTTCACACGCTTCCAGCACTTTACCAGGCCGTTCGAACAAATCCATACTCAGACCGAGGTACCCGCGCAGCTTATCGGCGATAATATCAAACGGCGCCTTAAAGATTCCCGCGATAGCCGAAACCGTACCCGACTCACTTCGAAGCAAAGCGTTTTGCCGCCCAAAGCCGTTGAAGTAATTAAGCATTGCCATCCCCCCTTTAAGAAAGGACAGGTTATTACGATACGAACTCGTTTCATCCATCCCTCGCACATCTCTGGAAATTCGCGGCAGCCAGACCTTGAACAAAAACCCGGTCGGGTCTGCTATCAACTGGTCATATTCATCGGGCCCCATAAAAGCCTCACCCTCAGGCGGTTCGAGATACTGAAAACCGGTATCAACCGATATATCGATACCGGGAACTGCGTAATACTTTGTTCCGATAGCCTGGGTAAGACCGGTCCAGACATAAACCATATTACCAACAACCGCGTCCCAGTCGAAATCACCGGCGCACTTACGGGCAGCATCAAAGGCCTTTTCAAAATCATGAGTTACTTCCTGGCAAGTAAAACCCGCGTATTTAGCCGTAAATTCCGCCACAAAAGGCCGTATCGGTATCATATCGGGCTTGTCATTACGCATCGCCGTAACATACCGCTTAAGCCTTTCGCCGTAAAGTTTTTCCATATCGTCAGCCACAACAAATCCTCTCTAAACGCGGAGCTTTCACACTATTTAATAACATATTGACTTTCTGTCAAGGATAAAAGTTTCTAACAAAATGAATTATCGCGCACGCACTGGTTTGAAAATGCTGGCAGGTCAATCCATGTTGCTTACACACATGTCAACGGGAATGGAGGCGATACGAAAGCCTACAGGCCCGTGCTCTGTTGATTGTAAGCCCTTGGCGCTTCTGTCCCACGATCCGATGTCATCCCCGGAGCTGTTGGATGCACCACCGCGAATGCCGCGAGAGGAACCAATTAGGGTTTCGTTCCATTCATAGACATTACCCATCATGTCAAATGTGCCGTTTTGCTCCATCGTACCCGTGCCGACATTCCAAGGTGTGTTATACGCACCGCCGGCATAATTCCAACCGTTGTCAGCAACGGGTTTGATATTCAGACCATTAGAATAGATTGAATAACCGCTGCCGTCAGGCTTGTAATACGCCGCTTTGTACCATTCATCTTCGGTCGGCACGAAATAGATGGTGCCGTATGCAGCCTGGGCTACCGCTCGGTCGATACCGAGAAAGTCACCAGGATTGGCATTGTTTCCGCTGAATTGATAAACACCTTTACTCTTGTCCCCGCTGGTAAGGTAATTGCAGAATTGCAATGCCTCGTACCAGCTTACCTTATCGGTCGGTCGCTGGTCGCCGGTATGGGTAGCATTTTCATCATAGGCGTTACTTGGATTACCTGTGGGGGCTCCCGCCGCAGAGGTAAAAGCATTCCACTGTGCATGAGTAATCTCGTATTTGCCGATACGATATTCGTAGCTGACCGCGCCATAGCCTGTGGTGCCGTCATTCATGACTCTCGTATCAGCGGTGTTACCCGCATTGCCGATAGTTACAAAATCCATACCGATTCCGCGTACGAGAGCGCTTGTCACTGGGTACTTGGAATATGCGTTCTTTTGGCTTTCATAAAGTTGCTGGATTTGTTGGTCGGATAAAGCTTTGTTATAGACAGCAACTTCGTCGATAAGGCCCTTGAAATTTGAATAATATTTATTGCCGGCACCAATTACAAGCTCATCAAAAGCTGTCCTGGCACCAACACTGCCTCGAGTATCTGGAACACCATCAATATATATTACCGCTTCACCTGTGCTGTTTCTTGTCATTGCGATATGATGCCAATTCGTATCTCCTATAGCCCTCTGCGACCACATACAGGCCTGAAACGGATCCTTGTGTCTTACAAATTGCAACTTGTTCTGCCAGTTGTCGCCTATATCTATTTGCAGGCCATAAGTCCCTTTCGTATGTTGACCAGGGCGGTTAGTTGAAATAAGCGTCCTCTCATCAGAGTGATTTGTTTCTGTTCGTTTTGCCCACATCACCCATGTAAACTCTGCCAGATCCAAACTGCTATCGTTTGAGCAACTGACATAATCGTCTTTGCCGTCAAAAAGTAACGCACCACCAAAATTACCGGTTGTCCAGGCTGCTCCGTGGATAGTTCCGTGATTTTTACCAACCGAGTCATACGCAATGCTCCCACTGCCTTGGTCAAACTTCCAGTGAGCTATCGGGCTTGGCCAAGAGTAATCTTCCGTGGCCATGGGAGTGTTAAAGGAGATGTCGTCATAAGTCTCAATATCTCTATTTAAGTTTTTCTCCATAGCAATCACAACCCTGTGTATTCCTTTACCATTCACACTGAGAAGTGCATTAGGGATATCGTCAATTGCTGTTGAGTTGGCAATAACCTGGTTATTCAGATCGAATGCAATCATGTTTATGTTGTCAGTACTACCATCAGTAGTTGCTGCATCAAGACGCAGAGATACGTAATCTGTTGTTGCTGGCATATTTGTGCCGGGCACAACGAACTTCAACTGCATTGCCGGAAAATTAAGACATGGGAAAGCCATAGCTTTACCGGTTCTGGTCGGTTCTACACAGCGTGTACCGGAGGTTGGCCAATAGTCTAAAACAATAACACCTTCAAAAACAGAAGATGTTGCAAATGTTGCGAAATCGTAGTCGACTGTGGCGAATACTACACCTTCAGACCGGAATTGTTCGTGTACAATAGTACCATTTGGCAATTTGTCGAAGTTGATGATTTTATGATCAGATTTACGAATAAAATTTGTCCCTGATCTATAAATCCCGTTAATCTCTTCAACTGACAGGGCTTTGTTGTAAATTGCCACTTCATCAATTTTGCCGTTAAAAAAGTGTTTATTCCAAGTTCCTTTAGGATATGCACCTATTGTGATATTCGACCAATCTCTGAAGGACTCTGAACAGGATAGGCTCCCAGCCATTGACCCATCAATAAATAGTTTAAAGCCATTTCCTTTGCCATTCTCCATCGTAATTGCCATATGGTGCCATTGGCCGTCATTATACTTTTTATTATTATAGTCAAGCCTGATCGATTTTGTGTTCGTAGCGATGTAACTGCCAACATAAGATTTGGAATTTACATATGTTTCCACGCACTTTGCACCATTAAATCTTACTATGAATTGGTCCTTGGCAGTGGCAGCTTTGAACCACGCCGAGATTGAAAAATCGCCTTTCCCAAAATCAAAAACATCCGCATCAGGTATCATCACAAAATCATTTTTGCCATCAAAACTCAAAGCACCACCACTTATACCATTTGTCCAAGTTGCTCCGTGGATGGCCCCATGATTGTTGCCAACTGAATCATGTACTATGGCGCCACTGCCTTCGTCAAACTTCCAGTAGCCGACAAGCCCCGTTGCGGCCAACTGGATCCCCCAAGAGTGAGGACTAATCGTTTCGACCGTCTGCGTATCAGGCTTGGCTCCGCTTAGGTCTGTCACCTGCGATTGCACCATCTTGTAGCGGATTCTTACGCCTTTGGGCTTTTCGGTGAAGTCGATGATCTGCAATATCCCCATGCCGCCTTCGCGGGTTCGAAAGACAATGGTGGTGTCCTCTTTCGCCCGGAGTGCGATGTCACCTGCTGCCTGCGAATTTTCTAGAGCCTTCCGTACCTCAGACGCACTTATTTCAGACCAAGAGTTTTTGGACGCTGGAACAGCCGTGAAGTCAAACGCAATAAAAGCTGGTTCGTAGTCTTCTTCAATCGAAGGACGTCGCCCACGCACCCTCAGATCGGCTCCCCAAGCGCGCATCCAGTTTGTCACCAGTAGCGCACCCGTGTCACGCGGATAAGGAGGCATCAGGAACTTGCCGCTATCAAGATCGATAAACGTGTGGTTCTTTTCACTCTTCTCGTCATCATCTGGTACTATTCGCTCGATCACCGGGCCGAAGGTGACTTTTGCCGCCGGCTGCGTGGCGGGCGTCTTCCGGTCCGGCCATTGCGGATAGCCAGCAACCTTCTTTGCGCTTACGTACGTCCCGTCCGGTTTGAAGGTGAAGACCACATTACTAATCATTCTCTCCTTGTCCCATATGCGACACTCGTACTTGTAGCGGATCGAATAGTTTCCGTCGGCCAACTTGTTCGGCTGGGCCCATTGGATAGTCTTGCGCTGCTTGACGTCCCGATAATTCTGTGAGAAGAATCTCTCCACCCAGCCGATGAGCTTTCTCCGCAGCGGCGTTTCGACAACAACCTGCACATCTGTATTCTTGCCCGGCACCAGCGAGACGCTGCGGAATTCGACCCACTGGTACGGCCTGGATTGGAACTCGAAATGGTCAATGTCCTCCAGGGAGAGTTTGAACCTATATGTTCGCATGGTGATCCCGGTCGCACCATGGCCGGTAATGCTCATGGACGCCCCGATGCCGCCGGAGTTCTTGACGGCGACGACGCGGGTGGCCGAGTCGATCACCGTTGTAGCCACACGGATCACGGCTGTGCCGTTCTCGCTCTCGGCAGAGGAGATCACGATGCGATCACCATGCAGTTCCTTCAAAAAGCTCATGCTACCGGCGGGCGAGCAGATGGCCAGCGTCTGCCAATTGCCCGTCGCCACACCGTAGCGAACGGTCGCCACAGACGGGCTACCTGGAAAGCCAGCCCCCAGAACCCGCAGGTTCTCAATCGGCTTGCCGTCTTTGTCCCTTGGCCGACCTGTGTTCGTTGTGGCACCTCCACCAGGGACATTCCATCGTTCACTGGCGTCGGAAGGGCCTTCGTACCTGATCACTAGTTCGTAGTGATATTTCTCTGGCGGATTTTCCATACCGACGCATGGTCCCTGAGTGAGTATGCTACCATCCGGCCGCCACCACTGCTTGGGCTCCGAGTGGAGCTGCGACACAGCCAACAGCTTAACTGTAACCCCTTTAGATAGTGTGGCGGTGAATGTGGATTTGCTGGCAATGTCCTCTTGTTTGTCCTTCGCTTTGGCCATGGGCAGGACGCAGGCGCACATCAAAGTGATGACGGCAAACACTACGGCAATTCGCACGGGCCGATGTTTCCAAGTGTTCTTCTCAAGCCATTTAAGCCGAGCTCCCAGGCGATTGGCGTTCTCGAATAGGCCCAGCAGTCCCATTC
>SDBT01012829.1_pt1 | contig 13445 bp, 20 predicted proteins | sample 2277101 | NCBI WGS metagenome assembly SDBT01 (sample SAMN10404973, study PRJNA504765) | marine sediment metagenome | isolation source: marine sediment core GS10_PC15, 103 cmbsf | place: Arctic Ocean: Southern Knipovich Ridge | collected 2010
GAAGATCGTCCCGACGGACTCCGCGAGGACCTCCTCCTCCGTCATTCCCATGCGCTCCATAATCATCCGGAGCTTCTGACCGGTCGGCGCCTTCCCGCCGCTCTCGACGATCCGGAGTTGCTGAGCCTGCCCGACCGTGTTGAGGACGACGCCCTTCGGAAACCGGAGGACGGCTTCGAGAGGAAGGTGGTCGAAGTGGTGGGGGCGATACTCGATCGCCTCCAGCGGAGCTCCTTCGAGGACGCGGAGGAGCTTCTCGCCCATCGACCGCGGCCAAAAGTTGTCGTTATCCGAGAGCCCGAACTCCATGACTCGAAGGTCCCAGGCTCGTTCGAGGTCGGCGCGCGCCTCGACGACGCGTCCGATAGCCGGCGCGAGGAGCGACTCGACGGCGCGAGATAGGACGGACGACTCGACGGCGCCGGCGTCCGGATCTCCGCGGAGCTCGAAGAGAGCGATCCGAGTACAGACCTCACCGTCTCCGCTCGCCTCGAAGGTTCGCTCGACGAGCTCGATACGCGGACGCTCCGCGGCGATCGCGAGAGCCGCGCTCTCTCTAGCCGTCCCGAGGCCTTCGTCAGCCTCGTGGGCGCTGAGGAGCTCCTCGCCGGCGAAGAGAAGCCACCGTGAGGATTCGGAGAGCTCCGCGGTCGGGACGATCAGCTTGACGTCCGTCTCGATCGCGCTCTCGCGGACGGCCTGCCCCATGATCCACGGAAGGAGGAACCGTCGAACGGCCGGCGAGCCGTAGCCGGCGCCCCACCAGGCGGAGAGCGACTTCCCTCCGGTGGGAACCGCGGCCTGACCGACGCTCTCCCGAGCCTCGCCGGCGAACTGGAGCGACTCGACGGCGCCGAAGAGCTCGCGGAACTCCTCCGGGAGGAGCGTCTTCACGGGACGTCCGTCGACGTCGGCCTCGTGCTGGTGGACGCCGTCCATCGTCGTCGTTCCGACGAGAGCCTCGTGGTCGTGGTCCGTCGTGCCGGCGAGGACGAGCTCCTCCGTCTCGCCGTCGATGTCGATGAAGATCGTATGCTCGTGCTCGCTCTCCGCTCCAACGCGGCCTTCCTCGCCGGCCTCGTGCTCGTGGGCGCCGTCGATCTCCGAGAACCAGATCGAGCCGCGGAAGAGAATCGCGTGTCCGTGTCGTCCTCCGAGCGTCGTCGAGCCGTCGTCCGCGACGCGGTGAGCGTGGATCCCGCCTTCCTTCGAAGGGTAGACGTGATCCTGAGCGCCGCGCTCCTCCATCGACGGCGAGTCGGCCGGCGAGAGGAGAGCCTCTGAGGCTCGCATCCTCACGGCTCGGACGACGTCGAGAGTGATCGCGAGCTCGAGACCGGTCCATCCGCGGCCGAGCTTCTCGATCGAGCTCCGTGCCTCGCGCGCCGCGGCGAGTCGCCCGAGGTAGCCGAGGATCGTGTCCTCGTCTCGCTGGAGTTGAGAGATCGACAGCCGGCCGACGCGAGCGCGGTAGCACTTCGGAGAGATCTTCCGCGCGGCGAGAGCCTCTGTCGCGCGGTGTCCACCTCGACGTATGTTCACGCGTTGGCGTCCGCCTCGACGTCCGCGACGGCGACGCCGGCGTCCTCCGTGCTTCGCCTCCGCGACGCGTTCTTCGAGGTCCGTACTCTCGCCGATAGTCGCGCTCAGCCGGCTGCTCATGTTCTCGTCGCTCTCCTGGCTGCTCAAGTTGATCGCCGTCGCCTGTCTTCGACACTTCGCGCCGTCGTGGCCGTGGTCGTGAACGACCTTCCCCGTCTCCGTCTCGACGACCTTGTAGGCGCCGTCGACCAGGCGACAAACGACCGGCATCACGTTCTCCTATTCGAGCTCCGAGACCTCGTCGTAGATCTTCGCAGCCGTCGGCGGTCCGATTCCGTTGACGACCGTCAGCCCATCGGCTCCGCTCTCGGCTACGTCGCGCGCCGTCTCGAAGCCGGCCTCTCGGAGCCCTTTGTACCACGAGGGCTTCACCGTCGAGAGGTCCTCGATCGAGATCCCCGCAAGTAGATCGTCCGTTGTCTCTCCCTCGCCGTTCTCTCCCGAAGCCTCCTCGACCTCGCCATCGTCACCGCTGGCCGCGTCAGCATCGACTTCTGCGACCACTGCCCGAGCCTCTTCGATGACGTCCGTATTCGCGGCCGCAGAGAGAGCGTCCTCGACGAGCTCCGTCGCCATCCAGTGCTTCCCGTACGGCTCGCCGTCCATCGTCTCGACCATCGAGATATCGCCGCGCGTTCGCTGGAGACGGACTAGCCTCATCTCGCCTTTGATACTCATCCTGAACTGTGTAGACATCCTCGATCCTCCGGTTATGCGGCCTCGGCTTCGGACTCCGCACGAGCCTCCTCGATCGCCGCTGCCTCTTCGTCCTCGTCGGTGGTGGTCTCTTCTTCCTCTTCCGGCTCCTCTTCCTCTTCGCCTTCGCGCTCGATGACGAGCCGCTTCTCAATCTCGTCGTGGTCGAAGCCGAGGTCCTCGCGCGCGCTCCGCATGTCGATGATGTTCGAGAGAAGGAGCTCGACCGTCGAGCTCCGCTCCTCGGCCTGGTTCCGCATGACCGTCGGCTTGATCTTAACCGTGACCTCCGCGTCCTCTCCGACGACCTTCCGGACGTCGGCCTCGACGTACTCCTCGAAGATCCCCCCCCAGTACTCCGCGACCTTCACCGTCGGACCTTCAGCGGAGAGGAGAGACGCGAAGTTCGCCTCGTTGAACCGCATGACGAGGATGTGGTACGGCAACTGGATCGTCTGCGCGACGCGGAGGAGAGGAGGAACGACCGGCGTATCGTCGAGCCGTCCGCCGGCGGAGATAGTGTCCTTCAGCGCGGGGATTTCAAGATCGACTCCGGGCGGGAGCTCAAGGCCTTCGAGTCCTTCGGGGAGCGGCAATTTCTCCGGGAGCTTATCCGCGTTCGTCGGGTCGGTGATCTTGTAGATGAACGAGAGGATTCTCTGTCGCCACTCCTGCTGCATCCAGAGTGTTACTCCGGACTGGCGAATCCTCCAGATGTCGTCGTATGCGGCCTCGAGAACCGGTCGGCCGTGAACCTGGTTCCCCGCGGCCGGCGCCTTCCAGTGCGTGACCTCGTCCGGCCGGAGACCACGGAAGGTTCCGCGCCGCTCGAAGAGGAGCGGCTCCATCGGGTTCAGCGTCGAGGTCTTGATCGAGGCGATCCCACCGGTCGAGATAAAGTCGAGAGGAACGACTCGACGAGGCGAGCCTAGCGTCCGCTCATCCGGCGACGTGAGAGAGGCGTCGAACACGTTCACTATCTCGCCCATGAGAAGCGTGTCGATGATGTTCTTCCAGACGATGCGCTTCGTGTAGCGGTTCTTCAGATCGAACTCGTCCCACAGGCTCTTCAGCGCCGTACCTCCGGGCTGGTCCTCCGGAACGTCGACGAAGATCCCGCCGCCGGTAATAAGAGCCGTCATCATCGTGACGGCGTTCTTCACGACCGGCTCGATGTGCCAAAGCTCCCACATGTCCCTCTGGAGCCTCGGGAGATTACTCGTCCGCGAGAGGCGAGGAGCTCCTAGTGAACGCTGCTGGTGGAGGTCGATTCGGAGCTGATCGAAGTTATCGGTAGAGCCGAGTCCGTCAGCGTGAGACTCGATCCCGCGAGCGTAGGCTACCTGCTCGGCGTACTCGATCTCCGCGTCCGTATAGCCGCTGCGCTGGAACCGCTGGAAGAATCGAGAGACGGCTCCGGCCTGAGACTCCGTTCCGCGTTCAACTAGCCGGGTATAACGTCGACTTCCGAGAGGAGGAGGCACTGTCCGCTACGACTCCTTGTGCACGAGGTACTCGATCGAGTCGCCCGAAAAGTATCGCGTCACTCCGCAATCGCGCAAGCAGCATAGCACGAGGCCGGAACGCCGAATGGGGACGCTCGACGACCGGCCTCGAAGTAGCGGGGGCGGGAATCGAACCCGCGATTTCCTGGTTATGAGCCAGGCGAGATGCCAAACTTCTCCACCCCGCTAGGAGTAGGAGCGCGCCCCCGGCGACCGGCGGGAGGAGGTAGCGATACTTCCAAACCGCCGGCAACGGACGAAGCCGAAGGCGCGCGTCAGATTAGTCGTCCGAGAGGATACCTCCTCCGGGGAGGACGTCGCCTTCGAGGAGCGAGGCAACCTTCTTCAAGAACTCGACGTCGAGCTCGACGCCGGCCGCGTCGCTACCTTCCGCCTCCGCCTGTCGTATCCGCGCGAGGATTCCGGCCGCGGCCTCCGTCTGCTCGCGGAGGAGGTCGTCGTCCCTATCGAGGTTCCAGAACTTCCGCCAGCGCCGCATATCGCGGACGACGAAGGACCAGATCGTCGCGCGCTGCACCGCCGTCTGACCGCGCATCGCTTCGAGGACGACGTCGAGAACCTTAATGATGAGCTTCTCGCCGGGGAGTGTTCCGCCAAGGCTAATGATCGAGTCGAGGCCGAGGCCTCCGAACGTCGGCTCCTCAGCCTTCTTCGTCTTCGCCATTCTCTTCCGACCTTCCGGGCCCCGTCTCAGGCTCCACGTCTAACGCCGGCGGCTCGATGTCGAACGCCATCTGTTCGAGGTTCGCGAGCTCCTCTCGACGCTGCGTCAGCAAGGCGTCGCGGCCGACCATCAGCGAGAGCTGGAATCGGTCGTACTCTACACCCGCTCGACGCGTTCGTCCGGTAGCGAACCAAGCGTCAGCGGCCTCTACTATCTCCTGCAGTACGGTCTCCATCGGGTTTCCCTTTCCTCGCGCCTCCGCGGCGCGCTTGTTGGTTACGCGGTCCTCATATCAATCTTCGAGAGGACCGCGACTTGGGGAGACGATAGCGTCCGGCCGTCGTTCCATTCCTCGATCCGGTCGAGCTCCCACGTCGAGAACTCGCCGGGGTATCTCTCCGCTCGATCGACTAGCCTCGCGAGGAGGCTCTCAGTCGAAACGGGGTTCGGCATCTTCTTCTCCTTCCCGGGCTTCGGCGGCTACCTCGCTAGCCTCGTTTGCTCGCTCGATGGCTTCGTCCATCCACGGTTCCCAGTCCTCCGGCGTTGCGGCAACAACCTCGCCGTCGGTACCCGCCGCAGCATCGACTACGTACTGCCGGCTGCTGGCCGCGGGACAAACCGCGTCGATTATCGCCTGCGCGTCGCTCCTCATCGTGGCGAAGTCGATCGCGTCATCCGGAACGTCGAAGAGCCGCGACGTATAGCGTCCTGGCCATAGGAACGGATGCTCAAACTGGACCGGGTTCGCGAGCTCCCACGCCCACGGTAACTCCTCGTCCCGTCTGTAGACTCGCCGGACGACGCCGACGAGCTCGACGGTTCCGAGAACGAATCCGAGCTTGCAGCCGTCTTGATCGTCCGGTAGATACCCCTTCTCCTTCGCATCGAGGTAGAGAGCCGCGGCGTCCGCGGTCCACGTCTTCGCGGCGTGAATCGCGAGCCGTCCGCGGTAGCTCGTCCACCACGTACGGTTCTCGACGTCCTTCGCGCCGACGAGGATTAGATCGGCCCACGGCTGGCGTACGGATAGGGCCTTCACCGCCGGCCCTTACGGTACGGCTGAGGAGCTCGTCTCTCGACGAGCCGGCGCCGGAGCGCGAGGCCGGCGCCCACGACGACGCTCAGGACGACGCTCAGGACGAAGAGCGCGACAGCGCCGGCCCAGAACACCGAGTCGGGTTCGGAAAAACGGATCGAGGCGGAGAAGAGCTCCGCGAGACGAGAGAACTCGCTGGCGATCATAGATCACCGCCCGGCTCGTCGCGGCCGTCGCGGTTGGCGTTCCAGTGCTCGTCGAGCTCCGGAGAATCTTGCTCGGGCAAGAAGGCTGCGGATGCCGCTGCGTATCCTCCGGCCCACGCCTCGACGCGGATGCTGAGCGTCGTGTCCGTCGGCCCCGGATACCATTCGACGTTCCGCTCAAGCCATTCGAGGAGCTCGTCGAGTACGCCGGCGCGCTCTAGTTCGAGTACGGCCGGCGCAGCCATCGACGTTATCGCCGTTAGGATCTCGTCTCGCGGCCACGCTCGCGCCTGGTTCTCGTTCGCCATAGTTAAACCTCCTCCTCGAAGTCGTCGAGGACTTGCCGCGCGGCAAGCTCGCGAAGAGCCTCCGGATCGCGGATCGCGACTCTCGCCTCGAAGACCGCGTCGCGGAGATCGTTTCCAAGGCTGCTCCTCATAGTGGGATGGGGTTCGAGCGCGTCGAGGAGCCCGACGATCGCGAGCTTCATCTCCAGATCGACGACGTCGTCCTTCACCGCTCGAAGGACCGCGCGGCCGAGGCCGAGGTCCGTCTTCACGCGCCGCCGTCGAATCTTCCTCGACAGCTTCTCGTCGAGGAGGACCTTCCCGTCGCTCCGGCGTCGAAGCCCGAGGAGCTCGACGAGGCTCGCTCCGAAGGCCTGCTCTCGCTCCGCGCTCACGATCGACACCACTCTCGCGCCGAACGAACGAACATCGAGATAGAGGCACCGAACCAGACGCCGGCGATCATCGCTCCCGGACCAACCTCTGAGAAGACGAACCAACCGATAGCTCCGGCGGAGCCGACAAGGCCGGTGCCCCAAAAGAGGGTCCAGAAGATCAACGACGGATCACGTCTACGACTGACGGCGAGCCTCACGACTTCTCCGGCGGAGCAGGAGGATCTTCGCAGAGGATCAGACCTCGCCAGGACTCGTCCGAGTTAACGGCGTCCGCGACGGCCGAGAGGCGCATCGCAAGTAGCTGAGCCCAGGCCTTCCACCGGTGAAGAGCCTTCACGTCGCAGGCGACGGCCGTCCTCATCGACTCATGGTCGTGGCCTTGCTCGCAGGTGAAACTCTCGCGTCGGTGCTTCATGACGCGACCTGGACGAGGACGGCGTCGGCGAGCTCTCGCGCGATCGCCTTCTTATGGCCGCGGACTGTTATCTCCGCGCCGGAATGAAACCGGAGGAAGGCGAGGTCATCGCTCTCGCGTCCTCCTTCTTGGATCGACTCGACGTGATTCGGATTGACGAACAAGACTCGACCGTCGCTCCTGGTGAGTTCTACGTACAGCATCGCTACCTCCTTCGTTGGTGGTTAGTCTTCGAGCTCGACTTCGATCCTCCACGTCGGCTCGATCGAGTCGCCTCGATAGAGGACGACCTCATTGATTGCTCGACGAGCGAGGAGCCGGCCGTCGACGTCGAGGAGCTCCGCGCCGAAGATCTCGACGGATTCGTGGAAGTGGTTCTTCCAGGAGCTGGTGATGTCGTACTCCCCCACGGCTTCGAGATACTCGACCGGCTCTTCGAGAGCGCAGACGACGCGACCTCGCTCTCCTCCGAGACGAGCGAGGAGAGAGATCTCGCCGGCGACTCCCGGCCGGAGCGGGACGCGCCTGATCGGCTGGCCGGTGAGCCATGCTCGGAAGAACGGATCGAGCCCGAGAATCCTCCGGCCGGCGTACCCGAGAGAGCCGACGAAGCCGGAGGTCAGGAGCCGTCCGAAGTCTCGTCTGTCCATTCGCTACCTCCTGTCGCTCGCAAGCGTATCCGAATGACACGCCGCCTTCCGTCTATTCCTGTTGACGACTTTCCCAACCCATCGTCGAGAGACTCCGAACGCCTTCGCTACCTGTGCGTGTGTCTCGCCAGCGGCGACACGTCGACGGATCTCTCGGACCTGATCGTCGCGAACTTTGTAGCGGCGACTCCGGAGGACCTCACTACACTTTTCAGAACAGGTCTTCCGAACGTTCTTCGTGTTAGCGGTTATCGGTGCGACGCAAGGCTCTCCACAGATCACGCACGGGAGGCGAGCCGTCTTCGCCTTCTTCTTCGCCGCTCCGCGCCGCGTTGCCGCGAGCATCTTCGTACGGTCCTCCTCCCACATTTGACGAGAGCGGACCGCCATCTGTCGAATGAAACTCTCGCGCCCGCCCGGCGTCAGCGGGTTCGGCTTCCCCCTCCGTACACGATGCGCGACGAGTAGAGCCGCCTTGGATAATTCCGGCCCTCTCGCTTTCAGGTTCGCCCGCATCTTCGCGCGGGTCTCGTCGCTGACGAAGACGACCCGCTTCGGAACTCCGAGAATCTCGCGGACCTGCGCAACGCGGATGTCGTGAGCCTTCGACCAATGCATCGACCATCCGGTTATCGGCTCCCCGTCAACTCCGTGAGTCGCTCGACACCACCAACAGAAGCCGTCTCGGATCGCCTCTTCGAGCTCCTCCCGCGTCGGTTCGGGACGGACGACCGGAGGCGCCCGCCTGTTCTCTAGCCGGCCTTTCCCTCGGATCGGGCTACCAGTTGACTGCCCGGTGTGTCGACTCCCGAAGTTACCGGCGAGGATCGACTCACCTGATCCGGGCCGCACCCGACGTTTCTTCTTCGGCGCCCTCACGACGTCCGCTCCGGCCCGACGAAGACGAAGCCGGCCTGACGGAAACAATCGTGTACCTCGATGGGCTCCTGCTCCCACGGTGGCGCGTGGTAAATCGAGACCTTCTTCTTCGAGACAAGCGTCGCGGTCGCGAGCTCCGTACAGCAGCCGCCGATCGCGAGCTCCGCTCCGGAGCCGTGGTTGTAGAAGTTGTTCCTACAGCCGACGCAGGCACGGAGTTTCTCCTCGCGGCTTCTTGGCATCGCTACCTCCTCCTCCGGTCGTCCGTGACCGGTGTCTAGGCTCGATCCTCTCGCCGTCGATCGACCTCCGCCGGCGGCAGGAAGCCCTTCTCCTCGACGAAGAACTCGAACGCTCGACGCGCCCAGTCCAATGGAGAGGCGTTCTCCTGGTACATCTTCGCGAGCTCTCGCGCGAGCTCTTCGACCATCTCCTTGTGCCGTTGCTCTTTCATCGCTACCTGTACCGCCATCGCTACCTCCTTCTTCTATCGACTCGACGCCTCGTCCGGCGCCGATGAACTGGACTCGTCCTGACGAGCGTACGCTGCGAACCGTGGACCCTCCACCCGTCCCGCGGGCGCGGCTTCCGAGCTGGCCGCGCCAGATGGTCGAGCCGGCGGATCATCGCCGGGAGCTCGAACGCCTTCGAGAGCTTCCAGCGGAAGTCCGCGAGCGCGGCAGCCGCGGCCTCGATGGAGATCCCGAACTCCTTCATAGCTCGAACGAAGAGCCCGACGTCGATCGAAGGAGGAGCCGTTCGCGAACGTTGGGCGAGTCGCGGACGGCCCGAGGATAGAGGCGTCACTCTCCTCGTTCCTCCTCCGGATCTCATTCTTCGAGCTCCTCGACCTTCGCGTCTCGAAGCCGGAGGCCGAAGAGGTCCTCCTGCCCGTACCTAGTCCGTGCCTTCGCCGCGGCACGTACCGCGGAGCTCTCTCGAATCCGTCGATGGATGTAGATCCCGTCGAAGACTCCGGACTCTCCGATGATCTCGATCTTCACGTCCCACAGCGGCAGCTTCGCGGACGCGGCCGTCTCTCTCCGACCGGAGGAGATCGCCTTCGCCTCCTCGTCGAGCTCCATCTGCGACAGATTCCGCGCGAGCCGGAGACCAGTCGCCGGCGAGAGCTCTCCGTCGCGGACGAGTTTCTCGATCCGGTGAACCTTCGACCAGCCGGCGCGCGCGACCTTCTCCGCGACGAGGCCTCCTTCGACGACGAACGTCTCGTAGATTCGCCGGAGGTGGAGCGCGGTCGAGCGGTCGTACGGGAACCTCTCCGAGCCCGCCCAGGCGGAGAACGACGAGTAGCCGACGCGGTTGAAGCCGGCCTCCTTCTCGAACTCGTAGAGAGCGGCCATCAGAGAGGCGACGCTCCGGTCAACCTCCGCGCAGGCGTCGACGACGGCTTGTTCGAGAGCGTGTAGCGGGTCCTCGCGGACGATCCCGGCGATGATGTTCGGTAGTCCTCTCATCCTCTCGAATGCCTTCGGAAGCCTCGCCTCCGGAGCGCGCTCTTGACCGGAGCGACGGCGAGCGCGCAGGCGTCCGCCTCGTCCGGCGAGGTCTTCAGTTGCTTGCGCATGTCGTCCTTGTTGATCTTCAGAACCGTCGTCTCCATCTTGTAGGAGCTCCTTCCCTTCCCGATCGTGATAGTCCGGTCGACCTCCTTCGCCTCGACAGCCTGGAGTTGTTGCTTCAGGTCTCGAGACCGCGGCAGCGCGCCGCCGTTCAGAACAAAGTTCTTCAGCGCGAAGTACGCCTCCGTCAGCCGGTCGGCGTAGAGGTTCCGGTCGACCGGAAGACCTCCGCCGGTGAAACGGTCGATCGGGATCCCGGCCTCGCGGAGCTCGTCATACGTCCCGGAGCCTTCACCGGAGGCGTCCCAACAGTAGTGGAAGGACGAGACGTTGCGATGGCGAGCCACGCATCTCTTCCGGTGTTCCGAGTGGTTCGTCTTCCCCTCGCGGAAGGAGAAGGCGATCGCCTCGTTCCCGTACCTATCCGCGTGGATCGTCTCGTCCGCGCCGGCGCCGGCAACGTCGACGCCAACTTGGTCCGGCTTCGCCTTCGCTCGAATCGTCCCGTCCTCGCCGGAGACGACGAAGAGCCGCTCCTCCTTCGCGAGCTCATCCCATCGAATCATCGACTCCTCGACGAGGTCCGGCGGGAAGACGTACTCGTCGTCGCTCTCCGCGTAGAGACCGTGGACGTGGATCCGGTACTTGGCGGAGCTGGCCGGCCAATGCGACGCGACCTCCTCCATCCACGTCCAGGAGACGAGCTCGTGAAGACCGGACGCTCGTATCGGGTGCGCGTCCTGGTAGGCGAGGCAGTCGAGCGCGGAGATCCGGACGTGGTTCCCGCGGTTCTCCCGGAGCCTCTCGTACGGGACGCAGTTCTTCCGGATCGGGTTACAGATCGCGAGGAGCGCGTCGTTCGGTCCGGTGAGGATTCTGTCCGCCGCGTCGAAGGCCGCGCGGCACCGCTCGCTCTGAGCCTCGTCGATGATGAAGAGGACCGCGGCGCCGTGGAAGCCGTGCATCTCCTCGATCTGGTTCGTCGAGAAGCCTTGGGCGTAGTGCTCCGGCGTGACGTTCCAGTGAACGGTATGGCACTCGCCGTCGAGACCGAGCTCCGCGTGTAGCTTCCGGATGTCTTTCCACATCTGACGCCGGACCTGGACGAAGATCCCGGACGTCGTGAGAACGATCGCCGGCGAGAAGGTATCCATCCACCAGGTACAGAGGCCGGCTCCCGAGAAGGTCTTCCCGGTTCCGAACGCGGAGTGAACGTACGTCTCGCGGTGGTCGCGGAGCGACTCCCAGATCGCGATCTGATCTTCCGCCGCCTCCGGTCGCCAGCCGCCGCACTGGTCGCAGTCACAGCGTCCCCAAAGAGAGATGCCTCGATCCTCCGCCCAAACGACCGGGTCCTCGAAGGTCCTCTTCTGCTTCTCGACGGCGCGCGTCGCGAGCGTCGAACCGAAGTCCTCGACGAACCTCCCAGGCGTCGAACCTTCGAGCTCGATGAGCGCGGACTCAACGGCCGCGTTCGGAAGCATGGTCCGCTGGCGACGGACGAGCTCGATGAGGCCGGTGAGAGCCATCAGCGATCTGCCCACGCTGGCGTCAGCTTGCAGCGTCCACCGTAGAGGCCGGCGTCGTAGTCGTCGTGATACTGGACGCGGAGACGGACGAGCTCGCCGCGGAGAACGTCGTTCAGGAACGCGGCCTCGCGAGGAGAGGCGCCGGCGCCGACGAACCATCCGAGGCGAGCGGTGAGAATCTTCTCGCTCGTGTAGTTCCTCTCGTAGCGTCGAGCTCGCCGGCGACGCGAGGAACGCTCTCGCGCGGCTTCGAGCCGGCGCCTACGAGCTCGCTCAGCGTCCAACCAGCGCCGGTAGTAGCAGCGAATCTGGTAGCTCACGACCTGCGTCCCGATGCTTCTACGGCGACGGGGACGCCGGACGCCTCGACGCCGGCGAAGCCTGGGACCTCCTCGCGCTCCGCATACGGCCGGATCGCCGCGAGGAGCTCGAAGAACTGATCGACGTTCTCGTCGCTCTGAATAAGAGCCTCCTGTAGCTGGCACATCGAGACGGCGCCTGGACCCGCGCCGAAGCAGTCGATGAAGATCCCCTCGAACCGGTCGACGTCGCCGTCGTGGAAGAACCGGAGGAAGAGCCGCGCCGCCTGGTTAACGTCCGGATCGTCGAAGACGTACTGGCGGTCGATCCGCCCAGGCCTGACGAGCGCCGGGTCGAGTTTCTCCGGATGGTTCGTCGTCAGAATCAGTATGCGACCCTCGGAAGCGATCGCGCCGTCGATCGCGTTGAGAACGCCGGACATCGTCACGCCACCCTTTCTCTTCTTCGCCATGCGAGCCGGGAGCGAGGAGTCGACATCTTCGAGGAGGAGGACGGCGCGTGTCGGAAGGGCGGCGATCGCGCGCGCCAGGCTACGGTCCGTGAACTCCTTGTCCGTCATCGAGAGGACATAGAGAGGCATTCCAAACTCACCGATCAACGCCTGAATGAAGGAGCTCTTCCCGTTCCCCGGCGGACCCTTGAAGAGGTAGCCGCGCCGGTGAGGAATCCCTCGCTCCTTGTACCACTCCGCGCGGTCGAAGAACCGGCGAATGTCCTCGATAATCTCCTCCGCGATGCCGGCGGCGAGGACGACGGAGTCGACCTGTCGAGGCTGGCCGGTGCTGAGAACGTCCCACCCGCCGAAATGATCGTTGACGTGCGCGACGTTCTTGTTCGTATAGGTCGCAACCATAATCTGATACGCCGCCTCGACGACCGCTCGAACCGGCCGCGTATCGCGGCCCCAGGTCCGCAGGGTAACGACCTCCGGCCGGATGAAGAAGCTCTGCGAGTCGCCGCCGCCGGCATCCTCAAGAACATGGTCGAGCCAGAACCAACGGCCGTCGTGTCGAAAGAAGTGGGAGCCGAACCCAGGCTTCACGACGAGCTCTTCCTGGTTCGTCTCCGGATCGTAGCGGCGCGAGAGCGTGATGAGGAGACGACGGCAGCGTCCGGAGTACTCGTGCCCCGCGAGCCACTGACCCATCCACGCGACGAGCGCGCGATCGCGGACCTCGACCGCGACGGAGTAGTAGCGATTGAGCAGAGCGCGAATCGCCGTCGGGATGTAGCGTACTCCGGCGACGAGCGACGCGAGCGCGGCGAGGACGAAGCCTCCTTGGAAGAACTGGTTATCCGCGACGGCCTCGCGGACCATTTCGACTAGCCATCCGATCATTCTTGACGATCCTCTCTTGAATTAGTGGTTTCCGGGTCCGGAGCCTCAGCCTCGCGGCCGATCTCCTCGCTGCCGGTATCGTAGGAACCCCCCAATCCGTCGGGGTCAAGGAGCTCGCGAGGAACCCCGAGCGATCGAGCAACCTCAAGGAGGATCGAGGCCGCAGGAGTTCTCCGTAGAGAGTCGAGGAGCTCCTCCTCCGTAGGCTCTCGACGGTACGGGAGCCGGTCGATCCACGGACGGCCGTCCATCATAGCCGGTCCTCCGTCTCCGCGACGACGGCCTCGATCGCCTCTCGTCGCGAGGAGACCTCC
>SDBT01012830.1_pt1 | contig 13445 bp, 13 predicted proteins | sample 2277101 | NCBI WGS metagenome assembly SDBT01 (sample SAMN10404973, study PRJNA504765) | marine sediment metagenome | isolation source: marine sediment core GS10_PC15, 103 cmbsf | place: Arctic Ocean: Southern Knipovich Ridge | collected 2010
GGGTAAGGATGCCACACTTGGCTTTGGCAGACCTGCATGGCGTGTCTATGACGAAATGGGACTGTTTGATGTCTGGTTAACACATGAAGCGGCTCAGAACGCCTTGAATGTAGAGCGTGAGGGATTCTTTAAGGAGATGAATAAACACGTAAAAGCGGTTAAAAAGAGCGCAAAGAATCTAGGGTTCAAATTAAAGGAACGACTGGCTTTGATGTGGGAGTTTCTTAATAACGGTGGCCCTAGAATATGGAATCAACTGACGTGGGAAGAGAGGCAAGCCACAATCTTTATCAAGGAGAAACTGGATAACTGGGCAGACAGGTTAGGAATACCGGCAGAGGAACGGATTAAGAATTATATACCGCATATCTTTGACGAAGCAGCTAGGCAAAACTTAGAGTTTCCGGTTATGGCAGCGATGTCTCAGATGTTCAGTGCAAAGATAACGGATAAGGTCAATATGCCATTCCTTAAAAAGAGACTTGGGTTGGAAATAGGGTTGAAGAAAGACCCGTTCTTGGCCTTGCAGACGTACAACAATTACGCTCTTAGGGTGTTCCATTACGAGCCTCTATTACAGAAACTGAAGATGATAGCCAACCATCCGAATACTCCAGCAAGTGCAAAGGATTTTCTGACCAAATACTCAAAGAGAATGACAGGAGAACCAGCCAAGATTGATATAGAGCTAAATCGCTTCCTTGTTAAATTATCGGAGTCGATGTCTAAGGTTCCCGGTGCTGAACGTTTTGCTAGTTTCCTTAGTAGAGGTAACCCAACTGGTGCCTTTGCTTACAATCTGACTAGCGGTTTATATTTCCTATGGTTAGGTTTTAAGCCGACAACTGCTATCAGAAACCTTTCACAGCATGGCCTCATAATAGCTGAGGTTGATAATATACAAGACTTTTCTGCTGGTATAGTACTTAGATTCACTAAAGAAGGTAAGGCTGCGATAGCAAAATCCCAAGTGTGGGCTTCGCGTACCGGGGCTTTCATCGAAGGTATTGACTCTTCATTCGGGGATAAGTGGACTAACGCTTTCCGAGAAACTGCCTTATGGTTCTTCAGGAAAGCTGATGAGCAGAACGTCAAAGATGCGTTCCTCTCTGGATACGCTGAAGCAAAGAGACTATATCCCGATGTTGACCAAAGTTTGTGGATAAGGCGTGGGGATGAGGTTGCCCGTAGAACTCAGTTTGTTTATACAAAGATGGGTAGCATGGGAATTACTCAATCTGCCCCTGGTAGGGTAGGTTCAATGTTGACTTCATGGGCGATTAACTGGTTGGAACTGATGAACCAATTTGTAAGAGCAAAGGAATCCAACGTTTATATAGACTTGGTTAAACAATCGGATGGCGTGTACGCTTTACCTAAAAAGAACTGGGTCAAGACTCGCCAATCGTTATTTATTTATCTATCTATTATAGCTATTGCCTATGGTCTAAAGAAGCAGGACTGGAACAGGGTGAAAACCTTTGAATATACAGGTTTCACGTCAATAAATACTTTCGCCAATCTGGCTGGCGGTAATTTCCCCGCCTTGCAATTACCTGGTGCAGCTGCCGACATAGCCACAGGCCTAATATTCGATGATGAAAGGAAAATAACCACAGGCACGAATGAACTGTTAAATGCCTTCTCGGTTATCAATCAGGTTGAGGGTGTGGCACAAGGAGAGAGGGACTGGTTGAGCCTGTTATTCTATCTTGAGGGCAGGGATAAGAAGATAAGAGGACTTAAAGATAAGTGGGAAGATAACTTCGTACCTTATGATGAACTGACTGACTTAAAGGTACGGACAGAGAAGTTCCCAACCCTTCCTCTTGGTACGGCACAGAAGAGGTGGAGAGAACAGAACCCATTGATAGAAGCGCAGATGTTTGTTGTCAGTAAACTCAAGACCCTATCCTCAGATGAAGCACGGGCAGAGGTTGAGAGACTGGTTGAACAAAACAATCTTGATGTTGACCTGATTGACGGATATGACAAGATATTCGGGGTGGATACAAATGTTGAGTTATCCAAGTCAAAGAGCCGGTTGGGTAACTTAGAGAAGTTTCGGATAGACCAGCCACCGGAATACCACAAGACTTCCAACTATCTCACTGAAGTTAATGAGGCGGTAGTACAAAACGGCAGGTCAAAGGTACAGAGGGATGGTAGCCCATTCACTGTATTTACTCTCGATGAACAGGATACATGGCAGGTATATGAAGCGACTAAGGACTCAAATGAACGTCTGTTATTGAGACAGGAGTTTCCTGATATGGAAGCGTCCCTTTATCTGTACGGTAAGTTACAGTCTTTCCAGAACCCCGACAGTGCTACGATACTGTTAAAACACATGGAGAAATATAAGATACCCCCACAGGCTGTACCTGCTTTCCTTCAAGACCCTAGCAAGTACGATGAACTGTTTACCGAGAAGTTCAAACTTGAGCAGGAGACATTTGAACTGGATACTCTCTATGATAATCTTGGGAATACTTCTTCAGACTCTTTCCTGGTATCTATCCCCGACAAGGATAACCCGAACTATGCAGAGGGAAGAGAGTCTACAAGGGCAAAGCTCAAAGAGGACAACCCCATCTGGGAAGATAACAATGTAAGGATAGAGGCGATAGACAACGATATTCCTAAAAAGTTAGATGACATTGATGCAATGGAGTCTTGGGTAGAAGTAGGTGCTATCCAGAGAAAATACGGAGACGGCAGTTCTGAGTACAAAGATTATATGATAAAGCACCCTGACTTGCATCAGTGGGCTATTGACAATAAATTACTAGGTGACGCTCGGCCTAGTTGGAATAAAAAAGTAATTGCCTTAGATGTTTTCTGGGCTGATAAAGACAACGAGTACGACGCCCTGACGACCGATGGTACTACGAGACAGGATTGGTTGTTACTTCTAGAAAACTCTCAGTACAACGATGGGCGCAGGGAACGCTTCGTCTACCAGATAGATGAGGATACAACGGTAAGGATAGTTAATGACTATGTAACCTACGGTAAGGAGATTGACGAGTTCTCAGACTCAAGTTCACAGGCTAAATTATTCAGAGTAAACCACCCTGAATTACAGAAGTTTATGAAGGATAACAAGAAATGGACTGACCTTAAAACTGACCAGGCACCTATATGGCAGATAGATGTTGACTTTGAGACTCAAGATAATGAATATCAGGCTATTCTTGATGAGCATGAAGACATCGCTGAACAGACAGAAGCTACCAATGACTTCCTGTTTCCAGATGGTAAGCCGACAGAATACGCCAAGAAGAGGTATGAACGTGACGCCCGTCAAAATGGAATACCCGAAACTTATAAATCTGGCAAGGGGAATCCTATCTCGGATTTCGTAGAATACAGGACTAATCAAACCATAGTAAGGCCTGATAACTGGGTGAATGACGAGGGAAGAGACCTTCCTTGGTATGAGGATTCTTGGTGGATGATGGAACACCAACCTTTCCAAAAAGAGATTTATATGAATGAAAGTTACTGGGATAAACCTCATGCCATTCTTGATTACCAGAAAGTTCCAAGGAAGCCAGATGGTTCACCCGATAGAGTAGTGGGAAACAAATATATCACCTATAAGAGAATAGTGAATAATCAATCCTTGAGTGACCAATTTAGGTTAGACAATCCTGACATGGACGAATGGGGGGTAAGTGTTGATATATGGACACTGACGATGAGTGAAAAGAGGCGCAGGAAAGGGCAGACTCCAACTGAGAGATTCGTTGAAGATGTAAAGAAGTTCACTGAAGAGCAACTGGAAGGGCTTGAGGACATAGAAGAGACTTTGAAACGAAGGTAACTATTGACAATTATTAATTGGTGATGGAATTATCAAACTTAGAGTAATTGTACTTTAACAACTGAATAGCGACGAAAAGAAATAAGGAGGAATCAATGCAAACGGACGGAACAACGACGACCCAGGACAATACTTCTGGGAAGCCGGAGGAAACTTCGGAGCAGAGAATCACTGTGGCAGAGGCAGAAGAGCGAGTCCGGAACGCCAAGAGCGACATCCTCTCCGAGACTGGCAGGGCAAGAGACGCTGCTGAAAGGGCAACCAAGACAGCTAACGAAGCAGTAGCCAGATTAAAAGAGGCAGAGGAAAGGTCCTACCAGTCTGATAGGGACAGGTTCAAAGACGACCCAGAGAAACTATCAGCATTGGAGACAAGGCATCGGGAAAGCATAGTCAATGGCAAACTTGCTGAATCAGAAAAGAAACTTAGCGAAGCGAATCAACGAGCAGATACGGCAGAGGCCGAGAATACCAAAGTAATGAGAAGGAACCGCGCCTCGGAAATCGCGGTAAGGCTTAATGTAAGTCCTGAACTACTCGGGGATTTGGCAATGCTGACGGACGGGTCTGTGGAAGCGATAGAGGCAAAGGCTAAATTGCTTACGCCATCAGGTGAACCTCCAGCAAAAGAACCCATCCTCGCAAACACGCCAAGGTCATCGGCACCGGGAACGGGTCGAATACCCTCCCAAGAGGAACTTAAAGCGTCGTCTCCCTTTGAAACCGATAAGAAAATCAAGTCAGGGGAGTGGGTTTGGAGATGAGTATACTTCTCGATTTGAAGCAGGTCTTGGGAAATTGGAACCAAGCGACAAGACCTGGTTTCATCCGCCTGAATAGATGTAGACCATGCTCGCAGATGGGCAGGGACATCGTACTGGCGGCGCATCTAACCGATAAGATAGAACAGACAGACGCGGCAGACTACTATGTAGTGGACAGTGGGTTTATGGTTAAAGGTGAACCCTACCTTCTCTACAGAAAAGAAAGGTGGTTTGGAAACAAAGTAACGTGTCCCGTCTGCGGAAGCACAGGGAAGTTACCCATAGACGAACCCCTATCGTACGACTTAATGAAAGAATCCAGGGAGGGAAGAAATGACAACCGAAATTAACAAGCCAAGTTTTGAAGTTAAGAAAGTCGAAGAAGTAGGCAAAACTCAAAGCAGCATAGAAGCGATGAGAGAGGTTAATGCCAAGCCAATGGATAAAAGTGGGTCATTGTTCGGAATCATCGGAGCCGAAGAGAAGCCTGAAGTTATGACTCAGGTTGCACCGACTGATGATGAAAAGGCAAGGAAAGTAGTAATACAGACCTTGCTAATCAGAAATATCACCCCGAATAGGCTTGGTAGTAAATACACCTCTGAAGATGCAAGGCAATCCTTAGTAAGGAAGATGGACAAATCACTGCTTGCCGAACTGGTACGTTTCCTGCCGGAGCGACTGAACGGACTCTCAACCGAGGCTCTTCTAGCCATAGTAGAGGGTACGGAATCAATCACCGATGAGGAGAGGGTTTATATACAGGACAAATACAAAGATATATCGCCATAAGGAGGTAGCACAATGGCAGGAGATTTAGGAGCAACGGAGTTTATTGACATCACGAGTGCTGATGTCTTCCTTGAGGAAAAATGGTCACAGCAATCCACGGTAGAGAAGGAAAAGAATCTAGTATTCGGTACTAATGTAGACCGTACTTTTGAGGCCGAACTGAAAAAGGGGCAGATACTTCATATCGGTAACATCACCCAGCCAACTGCCCGCGCAAAGACCGAGAACACTGCAATCACTTTTGAGACCGTAACGGAATCGGAAAAGACTATCACGATTAACAACTTCTACTACACGGCTATCGCCTTGGAGGACGTTGTTTCTCCAATGGTCAGCATCAACCTGCTCGACAAGTACATCCCCGGCCTGTCCTATGGACTGGGATTGCAGGAAGACAGTGACCTTGCCGCGTTAATCGACGATGGCACCATTACCCAGACGGTTGGTACACTGGGAAGCGGCTTGACTCACGAGAACCTGCTGCGTTCTGATCAGTATCTGAACGATGCCAACGTACCACCGGAAGACCGGATGATAATTATATCACCGGCAGAGAAAGCCAACCTGTTAAGCCTTGACCAGTTCGTTCACAAGGACTATTCCGACCTGCGAATGGGGCTACTCGGTTCATGGCTCGGCACCTATCCAATCTTCGTAACCACGAATACCGATGGCACCAATGCAGCCGGTCACGACAACGTGATGATGCACCGACAGGCTATTGCCCACATCGCCCAGATTAAACCGATGGTCAAAGCGTTCTGGGACATCAACTTCTTTGCTGCGAAGATGGCTTCTCTGACGACTTACGGCAACGTGATTCGTCGGCCAGACCACGCAGTATGGATGAAAGGTGCATAAGAAGTTAAAGGCTATTAAGGAGGTATATGATGGCTGAAGCTGAACACGTTATTCTAATCCCGTCAAGACAGGAGTTACTAAAGAAAAGGGGCAATATTGGCCCCGCCTATTCCTTGTTGGAACGGCTTACCATGGATGTTTACCACGTTAAGTATGACTTCGACGGGGACACTATCCCCGGTGACGCTACTTCTCCTGGTAAGTTTGAAATAAAAACCAACAACTCGGGAACACTAATCAGCCTTGCCGACCAGATAAACGGTGTGGCGAGACTCGATACGATAGGGTCAACTGCCAACGATTACTGCAACCTGACCTTACCCGAACTCAATATGCAGGCACAGTTAAGTTGCACCATAGCAGTAAGACTTTCAGTAGTTAGCGTTGCTGACTGTAAGGTGGAGGTGGGTTTCAATGATATCACCACCGATACTGGGCTGGTCAATGACTTGTCTGTGCCGACTTTCACCGCTGGCGACTTCGCAGCTTGGGTTTGGGACACAAACGACACTGGTAATCCTAATGTTTGGCAGGGCGTTAGTGCCACTGCTGGCACAGTCTCAACTACCGGAAAGATTGAGCCGTCAGGCCTTAACGCTACCTATCCCAGTGCCGGAACATTCCAAACTCTTATCGTGGCACTCTTCGCGGATTCTAATACGTCACACGCCAAGTACATAATTCTGGATGCCAATGGGTACAAGGCTTACGAGAGTGCTTGGACAGAGGCTGCGATAACTTACGATACACAACTCGTACCATGGGTCGGGATTACTACCCGTACCACTGCCAATAAGCAGGTTGACATTGACTTCATTGAAGTATGGCAACGCAGGACAGTTATATAAAGGAGGGAGAGATGGCTGACCGTATTCTTAACTGGTACATAGAGGAACCAAGGGGTGACGGTGAACCCGAGGGTGTGGCTTACCTTCTGGATAAAGGCTATTCACTTCCTGCCAAGGTCATCATCAACACTGATAAAGCCCCCAATGGAGGAAACCTGCAAATAGATATCAAGGATGATGGGGTGTCACTGTTCTCTACTCTACCTACCCTTATACAGAACGTAGAGAGCCTGGATAATAATTGGGATGACTTTGACGATTCATTAACCCTGATGGAGCAGTACTCTTGGGTTAGACTGTCAATTCCGCAAACCGGTGGGGCAAAGAGAATAAGTGTCTCACTGGAACTTGACGAACACTACAAGGAGGAAGAGGTTCAGGATGAGGATTAGTCATTCAAGGTTTGGACTAAAGGTGATTAATGGTTACCACGACTGAAGATAAAGTAATGTGCGGAACGTGCGGGGTACGTAGGTCTCGTTATAGTAGATATACTAGGCAGAATGGAGAACGTGTAATCTGCTATCAAGGCGAGTGTTTAAAATGCAATAGAATCAGACTAAATCTACCTCACCCAAACGATATTTACCCTGTATGTTCAAAGCGAAAACGTCCAGCAATAAGATTGAAGATGGATGTAAGTCATTGCGAGATATGTGGCTGGTTTGGGTATTGTCATGTTCATCATATGGATAAGAACCCTAAGAATAATGTGCTTGAGAACTTGGCAATCCTATGTCCGAATTGCCACATGGATATAACCCATGGGAAACCAATAATCATCCAAAAAAACTAAGTCGTACGTTACACAAGGAGGGAAAAATGGCTTTAAAAATCTTTACTGGCCAAACTGAACCAACTAGAAAAACTAGCGATGGGGTTCTTATCAATGCACAGGGTATGAGGGACGGCACTCTTTTCACCGCAGGGTGGATTGAGAGACTTACCTTAGAGGGTAGAGTCTTCGCCGCCAACCTCGGAACCCTGACTTCTCCGGCAACCTTCGCCGCTGGTATGGTTGCTGATGAAGCTGATTTCCTGGTGGATATACCGGATGGAATAATCGGTATTCCCATCAGCATAGAGTATACACTTCAGACCGGCACCACGGGAGTTTCAGAGGTATGTGCCTTGGCATCCAGCACGTTAGCAGTAGGCACCAGTGGCACCAGTCTAACCGTCTATAACGTAAGGTTGGACTCACCAATAGCAAGCCGAGCTACTGTCTGGGGTGCCCTTGCCAGTGGTGGAAACACAACGCCTTATTCAGGGAACTACTACGAGTTCTTCAGGGATGGCTATGGAACTGACCCAAGCGTGACCGGAACTCCGTCACCTACCTACAGATGGTCAGCGAAGACCAGTTCTACCTTTCCGGTAATCGTGGACGGTGGTTCAATCACTATATTCCACGGTGCCGCTGCCGCAACTGGTTTCATCACGGTAGTCTGGGCAGAACTACCAGAGTCATACATAAAATAGAATAACGCCTCGGGGGTGGGCGAAATCACCCCCAAATAAATTGCGCAAGGAGTAGAGCAATGAGCGATCCAAGAATAATACAAGAGGTAAGTGCAGTCACTCGCTTAACCGATGACGACCAATGGATGAACCTGCGAGGGACTAGAGATGGTTCCATGATTTCCGCTGATTGGTTGACCGCAATGGCACTTGAGGGTAGGTGCTTCGGTGCAAACACTGGAGTAGATACCTCCCCTGATACGTTTACCGCTGCCTATACCGCAGCCAAGCCAGACCTATTGATTACCGTTCCGGCAGGAACAACCATAATCCCGGTCTTCATACAGATAAACATGGAAGATACGGGAACAGCAGCCATCATGGACTGGATGGCAGTAGCTTCTTCGGTCTACGATGCCGCTTACACTGGGACTGATGTAACCATTTATAACATGAGAATGGATGCACCTAGGGCTTCCCTATGCACGGTTGGTGCTGTTATCAGTGCTGGCGGTACTACACCTCTTACGGGTAACTTCATAGAATTCTGGAGAGGAACTGCTGGTTTTGCAGCCGACGCATTTAACGGCAATACAACTCCAACGAGCGAACTGATTACCAGAACTGCATGGAATGTTAAGGATAGTCTTGTACCGCCGGTAATCGTGGGAGAGAGTTCTCTTAACGTCTACGCAAGTTGTCAGGCCGGTCTTGGTTTTATCACTGTCATCTGGGTCGAAGTGCCAAGCAACAGTATTCAATAAGGAGGTAATATGAGTAATTTCAGAGTAAAGACAGGAACAACCGCAGTCCTCCACGGTACTAGCGACGGCACTCAGGTAGATATTCGTGGTACAAGAGATGGAGCGATGTTCACTGCTCCTTGGCTGACGGCACTTGCCTTGGAGGGTAGGTGCTTTGGTATTAACATCGGTACAGGGACAACTCCTGTGCAGTTTACAACTGCTTGGGTAGCAACTACACCAGACCTGTACGTTTACGTTCCCCCGGGAACTACTATCGTTCCAGTCTTCGTTGAAGCAACGTGGGAAGATACCGACTCAGTTGGTGTAATGGACGTGATGGCACTTGCATCCGCAACAGGGGATTCTTCGCCCGGTGGTAATGCACTGACAATACATAATATGCGTACCGACAAGCCAGTTAAATCCAACTGCACCGCTATATCCATAGCATCCACCTTAACCTCACCATACGCAGGGAACTACATTGAGTTCTTCCGTGGTACGGCTGGTATGGCGGCAGACGCTTTCAATGGGAGTGCAGCTCAAACAAGTGACCTTAATATCAGAACGGCGTGGAACGTAAGGGATGCCCTTGCACCTCCGGTGATTGTTGGGCCAGGTTCCTTGAGTATCTGGGCGACTAACTCTGTTGGTGCTACGGGAGTTACAGGATGGGCAACAACGATATGGGCTGAAGTCCCAAGTAATAGTATAGTCTAAAAATAACTCATAAGGAGAATAGAGAAATGAGTGACCCAAGAGTAACAAGAGAAGTTAGTTCGGTATCACGGGGAACTAGTGATGGCGGCCTTAGAGCTATGAGAGGCACACGGGATGGGGCTGTCTTTTCAGCCGACTGGTATCTGGCCGCTGCCCTTGAGGGGAGAGCCTTTGGGGTTAATGCCGGTACTGGTTCAACCCCAATCACCACCAACGCAGGTGCCTTAATAGTTGCCGAACCTGACCTGTTGATACAGTGTCCTGCAGGGACGACCATCATACCTGTGTACTTTGAGTACGCCTTTGAGGACACTGGAGTTGGGCCGATGGAAGTTATCGGTGTAGCCTCTAGTGCCACTGACCAGACTGCTGGTGGCTCGGCTGGTACGGCATTGACCATTTACAATATGAGGACGGATGCTCCCCATGCCAGTCTATGCACAGCAGACCGCACCGCTGCAAGTGGTGTAACACCCTATACCGGAAACTGGGTAGAGTTCTACCGTGGATATGCTGGTGATGTGACCGACCAGTTCGCTTCCAACACGGCACAAACAATTAACAGTGCTACGAGAGCGCATTGGAGTGCTTCAAGCACGATGGTTCCGCCCATCTGCACGGGCGTAAGCCAGTTAGCGTTCTATGTGGTAGCCAACGAAGGTACCGGATGGTGTACCTGTATCTGGGTAGAGTTCCCATCCAGTTCAATCGTCTAAACTGAAAGGGTCAGGGGACGCCCAAAAGTCCCCAATATATTCCACAGGAAAAGAGGGGATATGGACTTCGATAACTGGGTCACACCAGCAAGTAACTATGCTGAAGCTCAATCTGGAAACTACAGATTAAGAAGGCGTGAAACCTTAACCGGGCTATATGGCGTTCAGGACATCGACCACTTAATCTACCATGATACCAAGAAAGAAATTACGATAACTCATCTTGAGGAGTTCAGGGATGGTGAATGGTACGACTGGATGGTGGACGACCCAACCAACTATATCGCAATGGTGAAGTATGGCAGGGAGTCTACAGGTAAGGTTGTGACCGCAGGACTGGGGCTTTGCCTTGTGGCACACGAACTCGTTAAGAACGACAAGGTTGAAAGTATCACCATCGTAGAAAGAAACGAGGATGTCATTTACCTCACTGCAAAGTATCTTCCCGAGGGTGTTGAGTTAATACATGGGGATTACTGGAAGCACCTGGAGGAAACGGAAATAGAATACGATACCATCATCTCTGATGTATGGGCATCACGTAATATCTTTGAACAGCAGGAACCTTTCCTGACTGAGGTTATGCCCAAGCACTTTGAGTTACGCAGCAAGTTTCCCAAAGCAAAGTTAGTCTTTCACGGGTATCCGTATATCAGTGATATAAGGTTAAACAACGTAGTAAAAGATGGGGTGTTCAGTAGATAGGAAACGGGAAAAGGGGTAAGTTATGGCTCGAAACTATGCGGAAACAGTGGTTCTAATCTCTCAGAAACTTCAAGACACGGGCTTAGCAACCTATGACACAACAGAGATAGGTTATATGATTGAAGAGGGGCTGAAGGATATTGACTTCAACCGTGCCTACCCTCACTTCGTTGACGTTATCTATAAGATAGAGTCAAGGACTGGTAATGAAACGGCTGGCACGGCATCCTCTTTAACCGATACTACAAAGTTACAGTTCCTTGCTGGCGATGTACAGAAAACTGTACGTAATACTACCCAGAATAAATGGGCTGTCATTGAGGTTAATTCCTCCACTTCGGTGAATACGTTAAGCGTGGACATCATGGCGGTTGGTGATAACTACGAAATCTACGACAAATACTGCACCAGTGACAAGCAGATTTACATAGGGTCGGTGGCTGATGTCGGCTACCTTTGGATAGAGAGTGTGGAATACCCTGTTGGTACTCCAAGGAATTACAAACTCTATCAGGGTGGTACGGTCTTGGAGATAATGAGGGATACCGTTGGAGACAGCGACTCAACTCTGGACGTACTTGCTGATGTTGACGTACTGGTAAGGTTTGCGAAGCCTCACAGGTTACTTGAGGGAACGAGTGTTTCCGGGGAACTTACTGCTGACGAGTCACTGGGAGATACCACTATAGCCGTTGACGGGCTAGAGACTACCGGAACATACGAGCGTGGAGATGAGTTCAATCTTCAATTCCACAGGTCAACCTACACTCTAACCGCTGATACGACTATGACTGCTGGAGCAGGTAATCTCTCTATTACTCCGGGGCTGGAAGCAGCCGCTACGGATAACGATGATATTACCTTTATAGTATCGACCTTAACGCCCGATGCTGAGTCTATATTTGCTGACTACGTAGCCGCCAAGACGGTACAATCAGACGCTATCAAGTACATAAACAAGACTAATGAAAACGCATGGTCGGACTATACAAGCTGGGCTAACAGGATACTCGCCGGTGTAAGGAATAGAACGCTATTAGTTAAACCACTGACTTCAAGAAAGTATCAGAGGACTTAGATGAGAACCCTTTCCTCAACTTTACTGACAACTCAAGAGTCAGTCCTTAATACGGGCGACTCTTTTGAGTTTATATGGAAGCTAATACTTAGTCGTTCTGGCGAAACGACTCGTGGCTATGACAAGACACGTATCCTCAATATGCCTTTTCTGATACAGGAAGACTCCAATACGGCCACGGTATTATTGAGGAATGTGGATACCGCTTTAACCTCAATAGACTTTGAGATGTACGTTGCCAAGATGCACTTAGGCTATCACACAGGAGTTGCCAGAAGCGTATGGCAAGCATCGACAGTATATGCGGTAGGTGATATTGTTACCCCCACTACGGTTAATGGCTTTCAATACAGGTGTTATCGGGCAGATGATGTATCTCATACATCCGAACCAACGTGGCCTACGGATTTAGGGGTAACAGTTGTTGAGGTTAGCGGTGTTTACTGGGAGATGGACGGTAATACTGGTGATGAGTATTCGATTTACCCTCCATTCAAAGTAAAGAAGCAACGTAACCTTTCTGGTATAGGGGTTTCAGTAGTCCAACTGCAACTTATCGGCCTACCTGACGAGATGAAACTTGACCTTGCCGAGTCAAAGTACGAGCCTGAAGACACGAACACCGATGTGGTTAAGACAATCATAGACGGTATAGCCGCTACAACCATAGACGCATCCAACCCTTACGGTAATTACACGGCAGTTACAACCGTACATGACAGTTCTGACGGATTGATAACGTCATACATACCAGCAGATTACTTCAGGATAAATGAAAATGACAATCGATGGAGTAAGATTAAGGAAGTCTTGGCTTACACAGGCACTAAACAGAGAAGTGAAGATGACGGGGCTTTACATTTCTTCGACCCTTTGACCACGGGTAGAACATTTGACTATGAATATAAGTTCCGCGTCCCCGGTT
>SDBT01012831.1_pt1 | contig 13445 bp, 12 predicted proteins | sample 2277101 | NCBI WGS metagenome assembly SDBT01 (sample SAMN10404973, study PRJNA504765) | marine sediment metagenome | isolation source: marine sediment core GS10_PC15, 103 cmbsf | place: Arctic Ocean: Southern Knipovich Ridge | collected 2010
CGCCCATACTGGCAAGTTGCTCGTGTGCCCGGGCGAACTTGGGCAGGCCCAGCCACCGCAGCCGCCGCGGGATGCCAATCTGTGAATCGTGTGCCACGGCGTTGTTGTCCGGCCCGTGCAGGTAGTGGGTCCACTCGTCGATTTCGTCGGGCCACGGCTTGACGGTCTTGTCCCACGCGTCGCCCTGCTTGACGTACGCCACACCGCCAGGCCGCAGCACCCGTACGATTTCGTGCATGGGCAGCTTGAACGAGTGCGCGGACACGACGAGGTTGGCCAGATTGTCGACGTAAGGCAAGCGTGGCCCGAGGAGCCTGTCGACGGCGACTTTTCCATAGAGCCCAAGTTGCTTGACGTGCTGGCGTGCCGCGGCGACGTTCTGCGGATCGGCGTCTAGCCCGTGGACGAGATAACCGTCGCCGGCGCCCATCGCGGCAGTCAGTTTGCCGTCGCCACATCCGACGTGGATGATCAAACCGCCTTGCACACCGGTCGCCGAAAGGATCTGTTCAGCCGAATCGGCCCAACCGACCGCCGGAGTGGTCGCTGCGAGAAGTACGGCCATACGTAACGTGAAGGGCATGGTGGTTTCCTCTTAGGGGCGACTCAAGAACAACTTCGGCAGATAGTCGCCTTTCGCTCCGCGAAAGTGGCGCAATTCAAACGCTACTTTCGCGGAGCGAAAGGCGACTATCTGCGACCCGCCGAAGTTATTTCTGAGTCATCCCTTATCGTAGGGTGGAGTGATCATCATGGTTCTTTTTCGGAGTTCGGCAACGCTACGCCTCGTCGGCGTCGTGGTCGAGCAGGTCGTCGTCGTAGGCCTTTTCCAGCCGGCGAACCTCCTCGGCCATCTCTTCGTTCTGCTCGACGGCCGTGCTGACCTCCAGTTCCCAGGCGGTGGCGGCGTTGCGTAGCGAATCTAGGTCGAGCGAGAGTTTCAGAATCTTCGCCAGCCGCCGAGTGACCGCCTCGATGCTCAATGGGTTGGCGCCTTGCAGGTAGCCGGGGATCTCGGCAACCAGCGAGACCATCTGCATTCCGGCCGACTCGGCCTGCGTCATTAGGTAACTGGTAAACGAACCGGGGCCCTCGTAACTGCTACGCCGCACGCCGTAGGGTTCCATCTCGTCGAGCAGTGCCTCGTCGGAACAGGTGACGTAGAGGCGTGGTTCGCGGGTGTGCGGCACGGCCCCGCCGAACGACCCGACGAAGAGGATCCGCTCGACGCCCGCCTCTTTGGCCAAGTGAAAGATGCACCGCCCGAAGGTTTGCCAGTGCAGGTTGGGCTCCTTGCCCAGGAAGAGGATCAATTTGGCCGGCTCGTGGCAGTAGAAGATGTTCTCCGGCATGGTGACCATCTTCACCAGCCCGTCCTCGATATCGATGTGGGGCCGAAACATGGCCGTCACTTCCATCGGGCCGGGAAAGTTGTAGATGTAGAACGGTTCGGAATCGATCTCGGCAAACGGCGCGGCATCGAGCAGGTGGGCAAGCCGTTCGACGGTGCCGGTCGACACGTCGCCGCCGTCCATCCATCCGGAAAACGCCAAAACAAGCGTACCGCCGTCAAACTTCGGCATGCGGCGGACAGTCAGCAGATCGGTTTCGTTGTAGTTCATGGTCGCATTGTAGTCGAACGTGCAGGTCGGGGGCAACTATCATCAGGTATTAGGTTTTAGGTTTTAGGTGTCAGGTGTCAGGTTTTAGGTGTCAGGTTTTAGGTTTCAGGTTTTAGCAAGAACTCGTGAGACGCATTTCTCTGACCGTCACGGATTTTGGGGGTTCAGCCAACGGTGGCTGGTCGTCGGGCCTGAAAGGCCGTCACAGGATCGTCGCGCCCTCTCAGGGCTTCTCTCGCGTTGTGTCACCTTTCCCCCGGGGCGTTGCCCTGGCTGGTGAATTCGAACCCTTTGGGCACCTCCCCAAAATCCGTGACGGCCAGGCATTTCCCTCTTGCTGACACCTAACACCTAACACCTGACACCTAACAACCTCCCGTCTACAATTTGAGTATCCACAATGACTACAATCCCGCCAGCACGCCACGCACGTAACCGACCGACTCGGCCAAACCGGGCAGCGGGTCGGCGGCGTCTTTTTCGTACTCGAAGGAGACGATGCCCATGTAGTTGATTTTCCGGAGCGTGGCAAGGAACCGGGGGACGTCGATCACGCCGCGGCCGACCTCGACGGGCTTGCCCGACGGCGTGGCTGCCGATACGTCCTTGACGTGGAAGTCGAGCATCCGGTCGGCGTATTGCTCGGTGGCACGGATCGGATCGTTGCCGTAGCGGAGCGTGTGGCCGATGTCGTGGCAGATGCCGATTCGGGCGTCGAGGCCCTTGATCTTTTCGTTGATGTGCGTCGGCGTCGGATACGTGCGGTCGCCCGGGCCGTGGTTGTGAATCGCGAGGCGGATATCGTATCGCTTGACCTTCTCCTCGACCAGCGAGAGCAGTTCCGGGGCGGGCGTGCCGACGATCGTTGTCATGCCGGCGGCCTTGGCATAGTCGAAGGCCCGGTTGACGGACGCTTCGTCGCGCATGCCGATCACGCCGCCGCCGTAGAGCGTAATCCCGGCGTCTTTCACCTTGGCCGCCACCCGGGCGATCTGCTCCGGCGTGCTATTCATCGGCAGGTGGAACGACTTCAGGCAGATGTATTTCAGGGCGACCCGCTGAGTCATCTTGAGCGTCTCGTCGAGATTGAACTTCCGCAACGAGTAGGAAGCCAGCCCGAGTTTCAGCGGTGCTTCCTTCGACGGTGTCTCTTGTGCCGCCGTGTCGCTTATCGGCAGCAAGGTGCCCGCCGCGGACACGCCGACCGCCTGCAGGAAACGACGTCGCGTGGATCGTTCGGCGATTCGCGTTGTTTTGTCTATCATCGTTTCGGTTTTCCTTATATATAGTCGCCTTTCGCTCCGCGAAAGTACGTACTTTCGCGGAGCGAAAGGCGACTATGCTTTTGCGTCGTCCCTCAGGACAATAGCCGGAGGCAAACCTGCCTGCGGGGATCCTGCCTGCGGGGATTTGGGAACAAGGCGGTTCCCCCGCAGGCTGTTAGCCTCCGGCTATTGCCTAACCGAGGGGAGACGGATTACCAGGCCCTCACGCGCATCTGAACCTACATGTGCAAATGCCGAATGTCAACGCCCTGGCGCCACCGGCGAGCGAGCCGCCGGGCTTGTCCCGGCGCAGATTTAGCGAGCCGCCGGGCTTGTCCCGGCGCAGGTTTGCAGCGCAGGTTTGCGGCTCAGATCGACAATCTGCGCGGGGACAAGCCACGCGGCTCGCTTCGTGCCTGCTTGACGCCCGTTGCGCGACCCGCTCTACTGGGTTGAAAGGGACCCGACTATGACCGACGATCCGCAATCCGACCAAACGAGCGACAACGACGCGCCGTTCACGATCGAGGTGTCCGACCGGGTGCGGCGGCTGCCGCCGTACCTGTTTGCGGAAATCAACCGGCTAATGTACGAAAAACGTCGCGCGGGCGACGATGTGATCGACCTGGGCATGGGCAATCCGTCCGATCCGCCGCAGGATCTGGTAGTCGAGAAACTGGTCGAGGCCGCCCGGGACCCGAAAAATCACGGCTATACCGAATCGCAGGGGATTCTCGGCCTGCGACGGGAGGCGGCCGCCAAATACTTCAAGATCCACGGCGTTCGGCTCGACCCCGAAAGCGAACTGGTCATCTGCCTCGGATCGAAAGAAGGGTTCAGCCACACTTGTCTGGCACTGTTGGGACCGGGCGATACGGCGATTGTACCGGCTCCATACTACCCGGCCCACCTTTATTGTGTGGCCCTGGCGGCGGCCAATGCCATCGTGCTGGAAGTGGCCGACACCGAGCGGTATCTGGCTAATATCGACTACACGTGCCGGCATATTGTCCCGCGGCCGAAGCTGGTGATCGTCAATTTTCCCCACAATCCGTCGACGGTGGTGGTCGAACCCGAGTTCTACGTGGAACTGGTTAAGCTGGCGAAGCGATATGGATTCATGGTGGTTAGCGATCTGGCCTACGCCGACGTGACGTTCGACGGCTACAAGGCTCCCAGCTTTCTGGCCGCGCCGGGGGCAATCGACGTAGGCGTCGAGTTTTCGACCATGAGCAAGGGGTACAACATGGCCGGCTGGCGGGTGGGGTTCGGTGCCGGCAATGCCGAGATGATTCGGGCCTTGAAGACGATCAAGGGCTACTACGATTACGGCATGTTTCGCCCCATCCAGATTGCCGCGATCGTGGCCCTGCGGCACACCGACGCGGCGGTCGAGGCCCAGGCGGCCGTGTACCAGCGTCGCCGCGACGTGCTTTGCGACGGGCTCGAACGGCTCGGCTGGCCGATCGAGCGGCCCAAGGCCACGATGTTCGTCTGGGCCAAGATCCCCGAGCCCTGGGCCAGCCGAATGACCTCGTTCGAGCTCAGCATGAAACTGCTCAAGAAAGGCGACGTGGTGGCCAGTCCGGGGGCCGGTTTCGGCCCGGCCGGCGAAGGGTTTCTGCGGCTCTCCCTGGTAGAGAACGAAAACCGCATCCGCCAGGCCGTCCGCCAGATCGGGCGCTGCCTCGGAAAATAGGTTCGTAGTGACCCGATTTATCGGGTCCAATACCCCGGAAAAACCGCATGAATGCGGTCACTACGAACCCGCTATCCGCCCGTCTGCCGGTCGGCTACAATGGGCTAATTGGCACCGCCGGCGCAAAAAATAAGGGCCCTCGCTCGCCGGCACGAGGACCCTCAAGTTAGCTGGCCGAACTTTGCTAGTGCTCTGTCCGGAGACCCACAGCCATAGACGGACTATCGGGCCAAACCACGGGCCAACTTTAGGTCACTGCGGCCCGCTCCACCGGTGACCGACGAAATCGCATATCCTACCCGCACGAACGATCAACATGACCCAAACCGCAAAGCTTGCCCTGGAGGACGGGACCGTCTTCACCGGAGAGTCGTTCGGCGCCCGAGGTGAGGTCGACGGCGAGGTCTGCTTCAACACCTCGATGACCGGATACCAGGAGATTCTCACCGATCCGAGCTATCGCGGCCAGATCGTCACGATGACCTACACCGAGATCGGCAACTACGGCGTCAATGCCGAGGACGTGGAGAGTTGGAAACCGCACCTGTCCGGGTTCGTGGTCCGCAACCACAGCCGTCAGGCGAGCAACTTCCGCTCCGACGGCGATCTGGACGAATACCTCAAGCGGACCGGCGTTGTGGGACTCGAAGGCATCGACACTCGGGCACTCGTGCGGCGAACGCGCATCCATGGGGCCTTGCGGGGTGTGCTCTCGACGGTCGATCTCGACGACGCGAGCCTGGTAGCCAAGGCCAAGGCCAGCCCGGGGCTCGTGGGCCGCGATCTGGTCCAAGAGGTGATTCCAGAAAAGGCCTTCGAGTGGAACGAGCCGCTCAGCCCCTGGGCAGGGTTGGCGAAAAAGGGGAAAAAGGGGACAGGTCCAGTTTCTGCGAAGCACCCTCCGGGCCGTCCCGGCAAATTGGACCTGTCCCCTTTTCCGCACGTAGTCGCGTTGGACTACGGCATGAAGTGGAACATCGCCCGGCATCTGTTCGACATGGGCTGCCGCGTGACCGTGCTGCCCGGCACGGCCACGGCCGAAGAGGTGCTGGCGCTAAAGCCCGACGGTGTGTTCCTCTCCAACGGGCCGGGCGACCCGGAGCCGATCACTTACGCCCAAGAGACGATCCGCAACCTACTGGGCAAGCGTCCCATCTTCGGCATCTGCCTGGGCCATCAGTTGCTCTCGCTGGCCTGCGGGGCGAAGACGTTCAAGTTGAAGTTCGGCCATCGCGGCGCCAACCAGCCGGTGCTCAACCGCGCCACGGGCCGCGTCGAAATCACCACGCAAAATCACGGCTTCGCCGTCGAGCCCGAGAGTTTGCCAGACGATCTTGAAGTAACCCATCTAAACCTCAACGACAACACAGTCGAAGGCGTCCGCCACCGCAAGCACCCGGCGTTCAGCGTACAGTATCATCCGGAAGCCTCGGCCGGGCCGCACGATAGCCGTTATCTATTTGGGAAGTTTCGGGAGATGCTTGGGTAGCCGATTTCCACCGGAGAAGTGGGCCCCGCCAATACCTGCCACGGGATGCCAACGAGTACCGCCTGACGCGAACCCAGCCCCCGTCGGTGGGGCATGGAAATAAGAAACTCATCCGTCGCAACCTGTTGATTCCCAAGGACTTACAGCCCTACTTTCTGTTACGGCTCGGGATTGCCGCAACAAAGGGCTTGAAATGACCGTATAATTTGAATAGATTATACGACAGTTAGCTTGCACTTACTCCCCGCTGGACTTGCCGCAAGGCCCCGGCGGGGTTATCTTTGCGCCATGCCTACAGCGCCCGACATCAAGCGAACCGTGGTGTTCTTCGACGGGCAGAATCTCTTTCATCATGCCAGGGCGGCCTTCGGTTGCAAGTACCCGGACTACTCGCCGTTAGCGCTGGCCCACTGCGTGTGCAAACAGAAGGGGTTCAATCTGCAAGAGGTCCGGTTTTATACGGGCGTCCCCGAGGAAGCGGAAGAACCTCGTTGGAATCGCTTCTGGGCAGCAAAACTTCTGGCGATGAATCGCGAGGGAATTGTGACGTTTTCCCGAACACTGCGTTACCGCAAGAGGACGATCCGGTCTTCCGATGGCACTGAAGTCACAAAGCGGATAGGGGAGGAAAAAGGGATCGACATCCGCATCGCGCTGGATATTGTACGAATGACCAGGCAAAACGTTCTGGATGTGGCCCTGCTGTTCAGCCAAGACCAAGACTTCTCGGAGGTTGCCGACGAAGTGCGGGCTCTTTCTCGCGAACAGAATCGTTGGATCAAAATTGCCAGCGCGTTTCCCGTAGGCCGTTCTGCGAGCAATCATCGCGGCATCAACAAGACGGACTGGATCGAAATCGATCGCGCCATGTACGACGCCTGCCGAGACCGCAGGGATTACCGTCCCAAGAGTGGTCGAAAGCGATGAGTTTCTCCGCGCCGTCGGGTTTGCCACGCCCGGCGGCTGATATCCGAATGGTCAATTAATATCCGACGGGTTACTTGGCCCGGGGCCGGGGGTTGGCGCAGCGGTGGGGTATGGTGAACTGATCGGATTGTCCCTGGCGAGCCCTGCGCGAGACCACAAAATGAAGCTAGAGCAACGAGTTGCCTTGTCCACAATCTACTCTCGCGAGGAGGATTTCTCTTCCGACCTCGCAGATCACCTCACGACTCTCGGGGTTGGCTCATTTGAAGATGCGGAGACCGAATCTAACGTTGGCACCAGGAGGGCGGACATAGTGGCTGTCGGGGACGACGGCACTCTTGTCGTCGAGAACCAGTTCGGCAAGGCAGATTGGGACCACTGGGGGAGACTGGAAGCGTATGCCCGCCTGAAGGAAGCCTCAGTTGCGGTTCTCGTGGCGGAGGATTTTGAGGAACTTATGGTCGTAACCTGCAACCTCCGAAATGAAGATAGTGAAATCGACTGGTATCTGATCCAAGCACAGGCTAGCTCCCACAAGGAGCTTTCGTTCCATTATGTCGCGCGACCGGCGATCGATATCCAGATGGAAAAAGGAAAGGCAGGTGCGGAGTACAGCGAGTTCTGGGAGCCAATCCGACAGGAGGGATTATTCGCGGGCAGCCCCGTACCGGTACGTCAAGACGGGTGGATTGCGAAGAGCATTCGGGGCATCGTCCTCTGTCTCGAACTCCACAACCACGCGTGTCGCGTCAGCCTCCAGTTCAGAGGCGAAGACAGCGAGGATCGGAGAGCCAAAGTCATCGAGCTCTTTCCGGAAGGTGAGTATACATACGAACTTCACCAGTCCCCGAAGTGCCATTGGCTCCGCTTCCCCGCTCTCGACAAAGGGAGGAAAGACCGCGAGGATTGGCCTGAGATACGCGAGAGACTTACCTCACTCGGTGCCGACGTCTACAATAGAATCAAGGACTCAGACGTTTAGTGTGCATGGCCGGTTGCATGGCAAACTGAAGCGGTGTGATCTGCCGGAGGGTATACCGAATTTGCCTAACCGCGAAGGATTTTGGGGAGTCATGATTCGTTGGGCCATTCATGGCCCTTTCCGCCGGAGGCGGTATTCGGCCCGTGCTTTAGCACGGGTGGGCGAGCGGGCCACTCCCGGTTTCGCCGTGGCGTTAGGCTGCTGCTCCGCCGCCACGGCGGTGGAGCAGCAGCCTAACGCAGGGGTGAGGGAAATGCGGCCACCGATCAACCCGGCGTAAACGCCAGGGCCTAATACCGCCTCCGGCGGAAAGGACCGTGAACGGCCCTGAAGACTGGTCGAACCGAAATCCGTGACGGTCGGGGAATTCACGAAACGCCTGTCCGTAGGGTGCGTGAAACGCACCACAACACCCGGTCAATGTGCGTTGCACGCAGCCTACATCAATGGTCTCGCCAGATTCCAGTCTACTTAACGATAACCTCGACCGGCTCGACGAAATCGGTGCTTAGCGTGGCGGCCTGGTCTACGGTCATCTCGCCTTCTTGCAGCCAGAGGCGGTAGTTTACTTCTAGCGGGGTGTCTGGCTTGATCTCGCGGACGAAATAGGAACCGAACCGGCCGTAGGTCCGCTCGCTGAAGCGGGCCGGCTTGGGATTGGTCGGCTTGTCGAGGTAGACGGCCGTGTAACGGATGTCGTCGATTACGAAACTCATGGCGTTGAAGGGCAGATTGATGAAGTCCTTGTTGGCGGGCCAGTTGCGGGTTTCGCCCGGCTTGTCTCGGCCGTCGGGACGCAGGTAATAGGTCGCCTTCTGATCGCCGTCGGCCACTTCTTGGGCGGCGCGGAACTGGAACCCGGCGTGCTGCGGGTCGCCGTCGAGCTTTACAGTGCCGCCGGCAGCGAGGGACGCTGTGCCGTCGTCCGCAGCCAGTCGCGAAGCGAACTCGACGAGTTGCCCGCCCGGCACGTTGTAGACGGTCAGTTCGCGTTGCTCGTGTGCGAAGACCCGCTTGGGCGGGCCGTGCCAATCGACGCTGACGGCATGGCGCCCGAGCACGGGCCCGGCCTCGTCGGCGAGGAAACCCTCGTGCGAGAGGTAGGCGTCGCCCGTGCAGTGCCAGGTGTCGGCGCGGCCACCGTCGTAGCTGCACTTGTTGAAGCCGAAGAAGATCCCGCGATGGTGCGTGAATTTTCCGCCGTGGCCCTTGGTAACCAGTCTCGTGCCGGTCGGGTTGTAGAGATGGTGGAAGACCTTGTAGGTCCGCTCGCGGTCGGCGGGGTCCATGGCCTCGTACATGTATCGCAACACGGGCCGATCGCCGAAACTCAACTCGGCGTGTTTGCCCGGCGTGTTCTGCCAGACAAAACCACCGGTCGGCGGATCGGACGAGAGCGTGGCGGTCAGTTTCAGCGACTGGCCCTTCTTCAAGTTCGGCAGAATGAAGTGCAATTGTCTCTTGCCTTCGGCCGAACCGGCGAGCAAGCCCGGAGCGGTCAACTGGGCCTGTATGGCGGTTTTGTCGACGGCGACAAGGCGGGCCGACTTCATCTCGGCGGCAGCGGGAATCAAGACGGAGACCGGTGTGTTGTGCCGATCGTGTTCGCCCGCGGTGACGATCAAGGTGAGCGACTGCTCTGCCGCTCGTGTTGGGCTAATCGAGAGCAAGCAGGCCAGGGCGGCATAGCAGAGAGTTTGTCGAACGTTCCGCTTCATCGTGGCAGTTCCTTATTGAGGGAGCGAGGGGTATTGCGATTGTTTTACGTGCTGCGTGCTGCCCCCGCGACGCGTTGCGTCCCGGCTATGGATGAATCTCGTGGCAGGTGCTCAGAATGCCCCAATCTCCGCGCGCCGCTACTTCCGGCTTGGGCGGGCGTCTTTGTCTAGATGCTCGGCGATCCAATCCTCCAACTCCACCCAGTCGACCGGCGGGAGGTTGGAGCGGTCGGGTCGGAGATTGGCGGCCTGCTTGATGTAGACGTGGACGATCTCGTCGGCCCGCTTGTCGGTGTTCCAGTGGAGCATGATGCGGACGCATCGGCGAAGCGAACCGGGCACGTCGATTTCGTGGACGCACATCAACGCCACGTCGAACCACCCCAACTGCCGGGCGGCCAGGGCGGGGAATTCGGCGTCGAGGTCCGGAGTGGTCGAGAAGATCGCACTGGCGACGTCCTCCGGATGGATGCCGTTCTGGCGGATCATCAACGCGAGCAATTGCCGGGCCGCCTGGAGGGTGTCTTCCGACGTATCGGTATCGGCGGACGTCGCTCCGCGAACTCCCCGGCAAGGCATAGTCGTTCCTCTCGTAGAAATAACAGTGGAGGCGACAGGCATCCACCCGCGAGCATCTACCGGCCCGCATCCTCTAAGTTTAGCAGTCTCGTGGAAAAAGTCCACTGCGGGATGCGAGTTACCGGAACATGGGCCATCTGGAGGCTCGTTTACATAACACGTTGTGCAGTAACGTGTTATGGACTAGCGCATGGCGTTACTGAGGGGGGCCTGGTGCCATTTTGGTAGGCATCGGCAGAAGATAACCGACATAGCGTCTAGCCACTGTGGACGTGCGCGCCGATAGTTACTATACTACACCGTCTGAATTTTCCGGCCCACCAACATTTTACCCACTCTTGTTATTCTACCGAATCCCCCATGCGATTTTCGTTGATTGATCGCATCGTCGAACTTGAGCCTGGCAGCAAGATTACGGCGGTGAAAAATCTGACAATGGCCGAGGAGTAACTCGCCGCCCACTTTCCTCCGTTTCCGGTGATGCCGGGCGTGCTGATGTTGGAGGCGATGACGCAGGCGTCGGCCTGGCTGATCCGCATCAGCGAGGATTTTGCCCATAGCATGGTGTTGCTCAGGCAGGCGAACAACGTGAAATACGGCCAATTCGTCGAGCCGGGACAGACGTTGACCGTTACGGTTCAAATACTGAAACAGGACGAGCGGGAGACGAAGGTGAAGGCCCAGGGTACGCTCGACGGGCGGAAGGCCGTCAGTGGGCGGTTGGTCTTGGCCCGCTTCAATTTGGCCGAGACCCATCCGCAGCGAGCGTTGATCGACGAAGCGACAATAAAGGAATTACGCAAGCAGCTTCCGCTGCTATACCAACCCCCCGCGGAGTCGGTTACATCGTAGCTTGCCCGTGTTGCGGTTCCGGCAGCCGGGACCTAACGCCCATCGAAATGGAGAGAAGATGCGATTTGAAGGGAAGACCGCGATCGTCACCGGCGGCAGCAACGGGATCGGGCGGGCGTGCGTGACCCGCCTGGCGGCCGAAGGTGCCCGGGTTGCAATGATCGATTTTTCCGATCTGGAAGTCAGTCAGGGCGTAGTCGACGAGTTGAAGGACTTGCCGGGTGAAATCATTCCGTTTCAGGCGGACGTTCGCGACGCGGATCGGGCCACGGAGTTGGTCAACCAGTTGTTCGACCAATGGGAGCGGATCGACGTGCTGATCAACTCGGCCGGCATCGTCCGCGACGGCCTGATGGCCGCCATGACCCAGCAGCAATGGCTCGACGTGATCGGGGTCAACCTGGGTGGAACGTACAACTACTGCCACGCCGTGACCCAGCCGATGATGATGAACCGCAGCGGAAGCATCGTGAACTTATCGAGCACGGGCGCCGAGTTTCCCTCTCGGGGACAGGTCAACTACGCGGCCAGCAAGGGCGGCGTCAACGGGCTGACCAAGAGTCTGGCCAAGGAATTGGCGTCTCGCAACGTGCGGGTCAACGCGGTGGCGCCGGGCATGATCGAAACCGGCATGAGTGCGGCGGTCCGCGGTCTGGTCGGGGAGAAGGAATTGAAGAAGATTATTCCGCTGAGGCGGATAGGACAGCCGGAAAACGTGGCCCAGGCCGCGGCCTTTCTGGCTAGCGACGACGCATCGTACATCACTGGCCAGGTCCTCCGCGTGGACGGCGGGCTGAGCCTGGGTGGATATTGATGGATAGTGGGTAGTGGATAGTGGATGGTGGATGGTGAAGGGTCACTATCCCCTATTGCAAACAAACCGAGTTTGGAGGTTAAGCTAGATGCCAACAAAGGACGAAGTTTTCGAACAAATTCAAACCGCGTTGATCGATGCGCTGGGTGTGGATGACGAGGACGTTACTGCCGACGCGACCCTGGTGGGAGATCTGGGTGCCGAGTCGATCGATTTCTTGGACATTGTGTTCCGGCTGGAAAAGTCGTTCGACATCAAGATTCCCCGTGGCGAACTGTTTCCCGAAGACGTGTTGACCAACGCCGACTACATCCAGGACGGCCGCGTTACCGACGCCGGCGTCGAGGAGCTGCGCAAGCGGATGCCGTTTGCCAACCTCGACGATTTCGCCAAGAATCCCGTGGTCCAGGACTTCGGCAGCCTGTTGACCGTAGCCGACATGTGCCGTTTCGTAGAAGGCAAAGTGGACGTGACCGACTGAGGCCACACGGCAACGAATCGGGCGGCGAGGGTTTGAAACAATGCGCTGGTACTGGATCGATCGGTTTATCGAGTTCGAGAGCGGACGCTACGCCAAGGCGATCAAGAACGTCTCGCTGGCCGAAGAGCACGTCCACGACCATTTCACCAACTACCCGATGCACCCCAACTCCCTCGTGCTGGAGGGGTTGGCGCAGACGGGCGGTCTGTTGGTGTGCGAGCACGGACACTTTGTCCAGAAGGTGATCCTGGCTAAGGTCCCCAAGGCGAAGTTCTACAGCGAGGCCACACCCGGCGATACGCTAACCTACACGACCACCGTGGAGTACATCAAAGAGGAAGGGGCGATGGTCAGCGGCACCAGCTACAAGGGAGACGAGTTGCACGCCGAGGTGGAGATCGTCTTTGCCCACCTGAACGATCCTCGCATGGACACCTTGTTCGATCCGGAAACCTTTCTGCGGATGATGCGGCTGTTGCGCGCGTTCGACGTCGGCCATGCCGCCGATGGAAGCCCGCTGAGGCCACCGCAACGGCTGGTGGATATGGCCACAGAGAAGGACGAGCCGACCGAGGGAACCGAGCCATGAGATGCCGCGTCGTCGTAACGGGAATCGGCTGCGTCACACCTTTGGGGGTGGAGATCGATACGGTCTGGCGGCGGCTGCTGGCGGGTGAATCGGGGATCGGCAAGATCACCCTCTTCGACGCCACGAACTTTCCCACCAAGATCTCGGCCGAGGTCCGCGACTGGGACCTTTCCGACGTGGGTGAGGATCCGGAGGACTGGAAGTACCAGGGTCGCCATACCCAATTCGCCATCGGCGCCGCGAAGAAGGCCGTTGCCGATTCGGGCATCGAGGACACGCGGATCAATCCGGCGCGGTTTGGCGTCTACACCGGTAGCGGGGAAGGCCAGCAGGATTTCGACCGCTTCACGCAGATGATGGTGGCCGGGCTGGCTGACGGCGAGACGCTGGACCTCGGCAAATTCATCAAGAAAGGACTGGAACTGCTC
>SDBT01012832.1_pt1 | contig 13444 bp, 12 predicted proteins | sample 2277101 | NCBI WGS metagenome assembly SDBT01 (sample SAMN10404973, study PRJNA504765) | marine sediment metagenome | isolation source: marine sediment core GS10_PC15, 103 cmbsf | place: Arctic Ocean: Southern Knipovich Ridge | collected 2010
TTGCTGAGTGATGTGATAGCTAATGCTCAAAAAGATAACATCTGGATCACTTTGCAAACTCATATAAATATTGTAGCTGTAGCAAATTTACAGGAACTTGCAGGGATCATTCTTGTAAATGGACGACAACCGGAACAAGCAACTTTGAAGAAAGCAGAGCAAGAAAATATTCCTATTCTGTTAACAGAATTACCGACTTTTGAAATTGTGGGAAAACTTTATGAATTGGGAATTCACGGGAATAGGGGATAATGAGGTTCTTACAGAATGCTCAGAAAATTCAAAGCAGACTTGCATATTCATACCTGTCTCTCCCCTTGTGGTGATATGGAAATGACGCCTGCAATGATCGTAGAGAAAGCAAGATCAAAAGGATTGGATGTGATTGGTATTTGTGACCATAATTCATCTGAAAATGTAGCTGCCGTAAAGAAAGCCGGAGAAAAAAATAATTTGAAAGTTCTTGGCGGAATGGAAGTTACATCTAAAGAAGAAGTGCATATTCTGGCTCTTTTTGATGAAGATAATAAATTATCGGAACTCCAGAAAATCGTATATAAAAACCTGGGGGGAAAGAATGACGAGGAGCTTTTCGGAAGCCAACTAATAGTAGATGAGCAGGATAATGTTATTGATCTTAATAAAAAACTATTAATCGGAGCGACAGACCTGACAGTTGATCAGATAGTCGAGCATATTCATTCTTTGAATGGACTTGCTTTTGCTTCTCATGTTGACCGTGAAAGATTCAGTCTGATCGGTCAACTGGGTTTTGTTCCTGAAGGATTGGAACTGGATGGAATGGAGTTATCACCAGGGTATGCTTCCGGAAAGAAAAAACTTGATTTTCCAATGGCATCAGGCTTTCCTTTAGTCGCTTTTTCTGATGCTCATTATATTGATGATATTGGTAAAACTTCAACCACTTTCTTGCTGGCTGACATAACAGTGATAGAGTTGAAAAAAGCATTGAAGAATAAAGATGGAAGATCTATCCTTACATATTCTTGATGTAGTCGAGAACTCGATCGAAGCAAATGCTTCGAAAATTGAGATTAAGATCATAGAGGAAAAAAATAAGGATTTACTCGTAATCGAGATAAAGGATAATGGAAGAGGAATGAACAAAGAAACCATTAACAAAGTGCTGGATCCGTTCTATACAACAAGAACAACACGAAAAGTGGGTATGGGACTCTCTCTTTTAGCTCAAGCAGCTAAAGTAAGCAATGGGAATTTTGAGATTAATTCAAAGGTAGGTGAAGGAACAAAGGTTAAAGCTACTTTTCAATATAGCCATATTGACCGTAAACCCATTGGGAATATGGACGATACAATTGTAACCTTAATCACTTCTCATCCTGAAATAAATTTTGTTTACGAATATCAAAATGAAGATGAAAATTTTATTCTTGATTCAAATGATATTTAGAAGGTCAATATTAAAGATAAATTAATCCTGAAAATGAAATCAAATATCAGTTTTCATATTCCTTTGGAAGAGATCGAAGAAATTGCCAGACCAGCTTGTTTCGTCTGCAATGATTTTTCAAATGAATTTGCAGATATTTCAGTAGGTGGTGTAGGCTCTCAAGATGATTATATTACGGTTCTAATTCGTACTTCATTAGGAAAACAAGTATATTTAGAGGCTTTGTATCAGGTTTATGTTGAGAATAATCATGGTTTATCGCATGATAGTAGAAAAGTAAATGAAAAATACTTACTAAAAGTAATAAAAGATTTCGCTTTAAAGAAAAAGATAAGAGCAAAAGAAAGAATAAATACCTAGAATAATTAATTCCTTTTTTATCGATTTCTTGTATTAAGGAGTATCGTGTTATGAGTAATAAAAATGTAGGTTCTGTTATGGTTGTGGGTGCTGGAATTGCAGGAATACAATCTTCACTTGATTTGGCAAATTCTGGTTATAAAGTTTATCTGGTGGAAAACACTCCTGCTATAGGCGGGATAATGGCACAACTGGATAAAACGTTTCCCACGAATGACTGCGCCATGTGTATTATATCCCCAAAACTTGTTGAATGTGGAAGACACTTGAATATCGATCTATTAACCAATTCGGATCTTATTTCTGTTGATGGAGAAGCAGGTAATTTTAAAGTCAAAATATACAAAAGACCTAGATTTGTTGACCTTGACAAATGCACTGGTTGTGGAGAATGTAGCACTGTTTGTCCGATCGAATCGGTTTCCATCTTTGATGAAGGATTGGTTAAGAGAACTGCAATTTATAAACCTTATGCGCAAGCTTCCCCTAATGCTTTTGTGATCGATAAAAGAGAAACTGCTCCCTGCCAGATTTCCTGTCCAGCTGGAATTCATATTCAGGGTTATATTGCCCTTGTTGCCGAAGGAAAGCATAAAGAAGCTTACCATCTTATCCGGCAGAACAATCCTTTCCCATCTGTTTGCGGAAGAGTCTGCCATCATCCCTGCGAAACCGAATGTCGTCGAGCAGAATATGACGAACCGCTTGCTATTCGTTCCATTAAAAGATTTATTGCCGATTATTTCCACGAACACCAGCAAGAATTGGAAGAAGATTTCAAACCTATTATAAAAGATAAAGAAAAAGTTGCTGTTATCGGAGCAGGACCAGCTGGTTTGACTTGTGCTTTTTACCTTTCGAGAATGGGATATAAAGTTACTATTTTTGAAAAAGAAGAAACTGCTGGTGGGATGATGAGAAACGGAATTCCAGCATACAGGTTATTCAGAAAAGAACTGGATTGGGAAATCGAGCAAATACTCAAGGAAGGAATCGAATTAAAAACCAATCATCCTATTGAAACTCCAGAAGATTTTGAAAACTTAAAAAAAGCAAATTATAAAACGATATTTGTTTCAATCGGATTTTCTAACGGACGATGTTTGAATATAGAAGGTTCTGCCCTTTGCGGTGTAAAGATTGGAATCGATTTCCTGAAAAAAGTGAATCTTAATGAAAAAGTGGATATTGGCAAAAAAGTAGTTGTAATCGGTGGTGGAAATGTAGCGATCGATGTAGCAAAATCAGCTTTAAGAAATGGAGCAGAAGTAGATCTTGTCTGTTTGGAGTCGTTCCGTGAAATGCCTGCTCATAACTGGGAAATAAAGGAAACTCTGGAAGAAGGAGTAAAAATTCATGCTTCCTGGGGTCCAACTAAGATTATTGGAAAAGACGGGAAAGTAACCGGAATCGAATTTAAACGATGTACTTCAGTATTTGATAAAGAAGGAAAGTTCAATCCGGAATTTGATGAATCTGAAAAAACTGATTTCAGTTGTGATAATGTTATAATTGCCATTGGACAGAGTTCTGATCTTTCGTTCTTGAAAGGAAGTAAAATAGAAAGTGGACATCAAACAATTAATGTTGATCCATTAACTTATTATACAGGATTTGATGGAATTTTTGCTGGAGGTGATATTATAAAGGGTCCAGCTTCCGTTGTGGAAGCAGTCGGTCATGCTTATGAAGCTGCGATCTCGATCAATAGATACATCAGGGGAGAAGATCTGAAAATAAATAGGATTTTCATCGAAGATCTGGAACCGGCAAAAGAATCTTCACCGTTTGTTTTGGAAAAACCTCGTGTTCAAATGAGAGTTTTAAGTCCGGAAGATAGAAAACAGAATTTCGCTGAAATGGAACTCGGCTTTTCAGAGGAAGAAGTCAGGAAAGAAGCGGAAAGATGCCTGGAATGTGGTTTATGTTCTCGCTGTATGCAATGTGAGGAAGTTTGTGAAGCAGATGCTGTTCTCCATAACATGCTGGGAGAAATTGTCGAACTTAATGTCGGTTCAATAATCGTTTCTACCGGATCGGATAAATTCGATCCTACTGCATTGCATGAATATGGTTATGGTAGATTTAAAAATATTCTAACCAGTATCCAATTTGAAAGAGTATTGGCTGCTTCAGGTCCTTTTGAGGGTCATCTGCAAAGACCTGCTGACGGCAAGGTTCCAACCAAAATTGCCTGGATACAGTGTGTAGGTTCAAGAAATGAGAATTCACACATGCCATATTGTTCTTCTGTCTGTTGTATGTATGCTCTCAAAGAAGCAATTATAGCCAAAGAGCATGTAAAAACTGTTGAGCCAACAATTTTCTTTATGGATATTCGTGCTTACGGAAAAGATTTTGATAAATTTTATGATCAGGCAAAAAATGTGGGAGTCAGGTTTATTCGCTCACGAGTTGGGAAAATTAAAGAGATTAAAGAAACAGGAAACCTGGAATTATATTATGTTAAAGAAACCGGTGAGCTTGAAATAGAAGAATTTGAAATGGTCGTGCTTTCTATCGGGCTTACACCAACAAGAGATATTGTGGATGTAACAGATAAACTCGATGTTCGTCTTAATGAATTTAATTTTATAGAAAATACAGGAATGTCATCCATCCAGACAACCAGACCCGGAATTTATGTTTGCGGTCCGGCAGCTTCACCAAAAGATATTCCGGAAACAGTTATGCAGGCATCCGGAGCAGTTGCTGGTTCTGCGGAAATACTTTCGGAAGTTCGGGGAACAGAAATAACTGAAAAAGTTTATCCTGAAGAAATCGATGTAAGCGGAAAGAAACCGAGAATCGGAGTTTTCGTATGCCATTGTGGTATCAATATCGGAAGCGTGGTAAATGTTCCTGAAGTAGTTAAATTTGCAAAAACATTACCAAATGTTGTTTATGCTGAGGATAATTTATTTACCTGTTCACAGGATACTCAGGAAAAAATAAAGGAAGTTATCGAAGAATATAAACTTAATCGAGTTGTTGTTTCTTCCTGTTCACCAAGCACTCACGAACCTTTATTCCAGGAAACATTGAGAGAAGGTGGATTGAATCCATATCTTTTCGATATGGCAAATATCAGAAACCAATGTAGCTGGGTTCATAAAGAAGATAAAGAAGGGGCAACTGAAAAGGCAAAGATTCTTACAAAAATTGCAATTGGAAAAGCCAAACTTCTGGAACAACTTCATTCGATTTCTCTTGATGTAACCCAAACAGCACTCGTTATTGGTGGAGGACTTTCCGGGATGACAGCAGCTCTTTCTGTTGCAGAACAGGGATTTGAAGTAGCACTCATCGAAAGAAAAGATAAATTGGGTGGAAATCTTCATCGACTTGCTGAATCTGTTGAGGGAAAGAAAATCTCGGATTATCTCGCTGAACTTAATGATGAAATTAACAAGCATCCGCTCATAAAAGTTTTCACAAATTCGGAAGCTATAGAAATAGACGGATATATCGGAAACTATCAAACAAAGATATTCAATAAAAAAGAAAAAAAAGAAGCTGTCTTTGAACACGGAGTGATCCTTATTACTATAGGAGCGAACGAGTCCAAACCCGAGGAATATTTCTATGGAAAAAATAAGAATGTTATAACTCATCTCGATTTTGAAACAGACTTTGAAGAAAATAAGAAGGTTTATCAAAAACTCAAAAATACTGTAATTATCCAATGCGTTGGTTCTCGTGATGAAAAGCATCCTTACTGCTCGAGAGTTTGCTGCACTCAATCTATCAAAAATGCTATTCGCTTGAAAGAATTAAATCCGAAAATGAATGTTTATATTCTTTACAGGGATATCAGAACTTATGGTTTTTATGAGAAATTCTATCAGAAAGCAAGGGAACTCGGAGTTATTTTCATCAGGTATGAAGAGGATGCAAAACCTGTCGTGGAAATAGACGAAAACCGTACGGTTCTGAATGAAAAAGGATTAACGCTTACAGTTGAGGATCATGTTTTGAATCAGGAAGTTGTGATCTATCCTGACAAATTGATCCTGGCTTCTGCAATGGTTCCCCAGGAAGATGCAGGAAAACTCTCTCAAATGCTGAAACTTCCGCTTAACGAAGATAATTTCTTTATGGAAGCTCATGTAAAGCTTCGTCCTGTAGATTTCGCTGCTGAAGGATTATTCTTAGCAGGTCTTGCTCATTCTCCAAAAGGAATCGAAGAAACAATTTCACAGGCAAAAGCAGCAGCAGAAAGAGCATGTTCCATTATCTGCTCAGATGAATATATGTCGGAAGCATATATTGCACAAGTAGATCTGGATATGTGCGCAGGCTGCGGAATGTGTGTTGCTGTTTGTCCTTATGGAGCACCTGAGCTTATCTGGCTGAATGGTAGGGCGTATGCTAAAATAAATTCCGGACTTTGTAAAGGTTGTGGAAGCTGTGCGGCTGTTTGCCCTTCAGGAGCAATGCAGCAGCTTGGATATAAAGAAGAACAAACTCTGGCAATGCTTAATGAAGCATTGGAAGGATGGTAATAAAAATCGAGTTCAGAGGATCCAGCAACTACAGGACTTCGGAGAACGGACAGAATAACGAAAGAAAAACTTTAACCTGAAAAGTGATCCCTTATATTTATATTTTTTCTGTTTTAGTTATTCGATTTTATCATTAATGCGTTTTTTTGTATTCTCTGCTGGACTTCACAACGGATTTATCAGTAATGGAGTTCAGAACAGAGCATATTTCTTGAATCTATTTTGAAATATGGAACGTAATTTATAGTTGTTGATATTACAGTTACTTTATAATATGTGAATTATCTTTAATATAATTAGTCTCCTCTAAATTATAGAATCTTTTGGAAGTAATATAAGCTTCTTTTCCGAATTCATAGAATTTTCTATCTCTTACTTCAGTTGTTAATGATGTTCTGATTCCGCCTAATTTCATTTCGATATATTTTTCATATATTGCTTCAATCATTCCCATAAAGAATTTTTTTTTATCTTGTTCTTTTATTGTTAATATCAATTTTCCGTTTTCTTCTTTAAATAAATTTCTTATTCTAAAAATCAAAACGGGTGTAATATGTTCAATGTTATAATTAATTTTACTTTTGATTAAGGTTTCTAATTTCTGATCATCTTTACCAATTCTTTTAATCTCATCACCAATTATTCTATCATCTAATTCACCTGCAGATGCTTTAGTTTTATAAGATCGAATGAATGTTCTTTTAAAATCAGACAAATATGGTTCAATGTAATCTTTTCTAATAGAGTACAATAAAGGTATTAATTTGGATACAGCTTCTTTTGTTTTTTCAATTTCCTTTTTATTTAATAATCTTTCAAAAATTTTGTATATTGGTAATCTTTGATTGGTCAATTTGATCATTTCATTATATTTTGTTAATATTCCTGTTGCTACAACTAATCGAAATAATGTAAGAATATGAACTTTATTTCTCTCACCAATTTCACCAAATCGAAATTCAATTTTTACTTTTTCATTAAATTCCTTATTGAAATTATTAAAAATGAATTCATTTAATGCTTCTTTTCTTTTTGTACCAAAAATATCATCAGCTTTTACATTCTGTGTGTCATTATTAGCTTCTGCTATTTGGGTACCAATGTAAAAATTATAAGGAGCATTACTTTCATTATCACCTGTTATCTCATTTATTGCATTTATTTGAATTCGTATTTTTGTATCTAAAAAATTATCCAAATTCATTTTTCCAAACAATTCTGATAGTTTTGGTGTATTTTTTATTCTATTAATTATATTTGAAACATTTTTAAATTTCTTTCCTGCATAGATGTTTCTTGCTATACTCAATAATTCATCCTCGTTTTTAAAGTGATTATTCATAAAATCTTGAAAAATTTTCTTATTTATTTTTGATAATTCCGTTTCTTCTATAATTAATTTTAAAAAAGTTATAATCAATATTATAAATCTCGTTTGATTGCCATTTGTTAAGCAACAATCTTCATATTGAATTGAAAATTCATCTATAAATTTAGGATTCACAATTGAAACAATTATACCCGAATGCAGAAATCGAAATAAATCACTGTAATTTTGTAATAAACTTTCAAATATTTCTATATTTGATTTTTTAAGTCCGGTAAATTCTCTAGGGTTGCTTCCTGCTTCTGTTTCTTTATAATTTAAAAACAAAATTTGCTTAATAGAAACTTCTCCCATGGTTGTTTTATTATCCTCTGATTTATAATATTTCTCTACAAATTTTATTTTTCGATTTTTGCTTATTTGAATTAATTCCTGAATAATTTCTTCATATTTCATATTATATACCTCTAATTTTTTTTCTCATAACACTTGATGCTAATGAAAAATTAAGTAATAAATTTTCAAAATACCAACCTTGTGATCCATCTTTTTTTTTCATTAAAAATAATCCCGGTTCTTGGAATCTTTTATATTCATACTTTATTCTCAAAACAGAAATTAATTGTTTTTTTGAATATTGAGAATAATGTGACAAATAATTTCTTAATTTATAAATGAAATCTATTTTACTTCTTTGTTCAGGTGTAATTTCAAGGAATAAATTATACTCTTCAGTAATTATTTTCTTGAGATTGTTTAATGAATTTGAAATGTTGAAAAAGTTTTTATATGTATCGGAAAAAATTAATGCTCTTATTAGTTTTAAATTAAGTTTAGTTTTTTCAGGTAAACCCATTTTGTAAACTAAAGATTTTGTATCCAAATCTGTTAAATACACAATCTCTTCTTCAATGAAACTTTCCCAATATGCACAAGACCTTAACAATAAAGATTCAATTAACATTGCTTTTTCTTCTTTTTTTTTATTTTCATTTTTCAATATTTCTAAACCATATTTAATTAAAAGTTCAATCTCTCTCTCAAAATTTTTGTGGTGCTTGATTATTTTATCATACATAAATTACCTCACAATTAATCCTCAATTACAATTACAATTTTAAAAAATAATCATCAAAATATATGTCAAATGCTTTATCTGAAATCCTCTAAAAATTCCCCCACCACATACCCACTCTTCTCCTTCGCAACCTTCAACGCAGCAACAAAATCCTCAAAAACTTTAATCCGATAGGATTTCGATTTCACAAAACATTCATCCATCCTGACAGCAACAAGATTTATCAAATATAAAGAATTAATAAAATCATCACTGAACGCCACTATGGATAAATCCGTTGTGAAGTTCAGTTCAACCTTTTAAAACAAGAAAACAACTACACTTTTTTCAAATCAGAAATCTTTTTTGATTTCTCAATAGTTTGTTCATAAGCGTCAACAAAAAGCTTCATATAATTATATGTTTTTTGAATATCATGTTCCGGGATTTTTTTGAGTACTTCTTTCTGCAATTGGTTTAGATTATATTGCGTGTCTTCAGCCATTTTTTTGCCTTCCTCGGTGATATTAGCAATGCAGCTTCTTCTATCGATTTGAGAAGGTTGCCTTTCTACAAATCCCATTCTTTCAAGATTATCCAGAACATGCGTAACTTTAGAATTGGAAATATCAAATTTCCCCTTCTTTTTTTCCTTGAAAAAATCCAAATTAAGTTCTTTAGATCGAGATATTTCCTGATCAAAGGATTTAAGGAAAATATTTATAAATATCTTTCCTGTGAAAAACTCTCATAAAGGATAAAACATTATTTTCAATTTTAATCCCAATACGAAAGTTTCTAACCTTGATTCTATAATAATTTTTAAAACCGATTATTTTCTCTAATTTTGGAATATTATTTTTCTGTTTATAGTCAGCAGTGTTATCAAAGCAAATTTTTATAATTTCGTGGTAAATTTTGGGTTGTTTTTTCAACTTACTTAGTTCTTTAAGAAATCTGCTATTATATTCCGGTTTAAGCATTATTTAAAATTTTTTGGGCTTCTTCTTTTGAATATATTTTATCTTTTTCTGCTTCTTTAATGGCAAGTCCTAATCCATAATCTTCAAAAATCTCTAATATTTTTTCATATTCCAGTACCGGTAGAACAACAAATTCAACATTACCTGAATTATTTTTTATTATTTGTTCATTGCCTATCATTCTTTGAAGTAATTGCATATAACCTCCATATATTCATAATACATCAAGAATTATTAGTGAAATTACGGTCAAGCTATTTTATAATCTTTTAAATATTCTGCTTTTTGAATGAAGATGGCTTTGACTTGTTTGCTCATTTTAATTTTTCATTTTCATCAACAATACTATACTTTTTTCAAATCAGAAATCTCTTTTGATTTCTCAAGAGTTTGTTCATATGCATCAATAAAAAGCTTAATATAATTATATGTTTTTTGAATATCATTTTGCGGGATTTTTTTTAGCACTTCTTTCTGCAATTGGTTTAGATTATATTGCGTGTCTTCAGCCATTTTTTTGCCTTCCTCGGTAATCTCGGCAATCCAGCTTCTTCTATCGATTTGGGAAGGTTGTCGTTCTACAAATCCCATTCTTTCAAGATTATCCAGAACACGCGTAACTTTAGAATTGGAAATATCATACATCTCAGCTATTTCCTTCATAGTCAGAGGTCTGTTGACTTTATGAATAAACCTGAGAAGTGCACATTCGACCTCACCAATTACAATACAGAGAGTATATGAATTATCTCTTTCCTGGAAAAGGTTTTGCAATCTATTTGTCAATTCAATGAATTCTTCCGAGCCAACCATAAGAACCTCTTTTGTTAAATTATTAAAGAGTTCTGCAAAATTAAGGAAAATTTCAGAAACCATTGAAATGGTTGAAATTTTCTTTTGATAATGTTTTGTGACCCACAACTAAAGTTGTGGGTTAATTCAATACGTATTACAGCATTAGTTAAAAAATTACACAAACCTACACTAACCGCTTCACTTGTCCCGTTAAATCCTTATTCATTTAACTGGAAGCGGTTTCCACTTCTATTTTGCAGAATTCATAAACTATTAATGTTAGAATTTAAATCTGGTAATTATTAGTCAACTTTCTTTCCTGATTTATCATCTTACACAAAACAGAAATGCCTTAACAGGGCATTTCGATCTTCATACTTTAACAATCTGTTTTTTTATTACAAGCATAGAGAAAAGACCACTCTTGGGAAGGGATAAATTTCAAAATCCTAATTTCTAATATCAAATAAAATCTAAATTATCAATCTCCAAATTACAAACAAATCTCAATCACCAAATTCCAAAATTTATTTATTGGTGTAATTTGTTATTTGAAATTTTATTAGAAATTGGAAATTTGTTATTAGTCATTTAATTAAGTAATTTCACGACAACTTGTTGGTAAGTTTTGAAATGTAAGTGGCTATTTCTTTTTTCTTTTAATATTTTTTTTTATAATTGACTTTTTTAATATATTTCAATATATTGGATATGGAATTATTTTGTTCTATAAAAGGAGTCCTCAAAGAAATATTCTTTTATGGATGAGTTTACTCTAAAAAGGTTGTAATCAGAAATATGTTAGAAAATTTTTCAAATATTTGGAAACCGATCCCAGTTAAATGAAAAAGGATTTAACGGGACAAGTGAATCGGTTAAAAGTTACTATCTTCTTATTAACCACCAACTGTTTACTCCGGCTCAGACGGATAAGTTGGTGGTTAATGAAACAAAAAAAAGCATTAACCATTTTAACGGTTTCTCGATTTTATTTAATCTGACTTTTTAGAGTGGACTCGTGGATAAATCCATAGATGCAGGACAAAAAAAATATGAGAGAAATGAATGCTAAAATCCTTATTCATATCTGCTGTGCACCGTGTTTTGCAGCACCTTATTTTCATTTGAAGGATAAATTTAGAATCTTTGGTTTCTGGTTCAATCCGAATATTCATCCATTTCTGGAATATCAAAAAAGACTTGCAACATTGCGAGATTTCGCAGAAAAAGAAAATATCCAGATGATTTATAAAGATGAATACAACCTTGAAGAATTTCTCAGAAAGGCTGCTTTCCGCGAAAATAAAAGGTGTCAAAGTTGTTATTATGACCGCTTGAAATATGCTGTTATTGTTGCTAAAAAAGGTAATTTTGATTTTTTTACAACTACCCTGCTTTACAGCAAATTTCAAAAACACGAGATGATAAAAGAAATTTGCGAATCTCTTGCCATAGAATATAAAGTAAATTTTTTATACCAGGATTTCAGGGAATTTTGGAAAGAAGGAATAAAGATTTCCAAAGAGCATGGAATGTATCGGCAACAATATTGCGGCTGTATTTTCAGCGAGCGTGATAGATTCCAAAAAGACAACAAAGGTTGGCATTAATTCAAATGAAAGAAATATCATCATTCCTGATTATCCTGGGTTTGCTAATTATTATTGCTGGTGTATTAATGCGATTTACATCAATATTTCATTATTTTGGAAAATTACCCGGTGATATCAGGATTGTTAAAGGGAATTTCAGATTCTACTTCCCAATAACAACGATGATTATAATAAGTATCTTAATTAATTTGATAATCAGGTTTTTTAAGAAATAATATTACAATGCGTTACGAAAGAGGACTTTCGTAACGAACAAAATATTTCTCTTCAATTGAAGGAGTTAAAAATGAATTCAATCAGAACTTTTAGAAAAATGAAACATAAAAACGAAAAAATCGTTATGCTGACTGCCTATGATTATCCTTCAGCAAAATACGTGGAAATGGCAGGTATCGATCTCATCCTGGTTGGTGACAGCCTGGGAATGGTTATTCTTGGTTATGAGAACACTTTGAAAGTTACAGTTTCTGATATGGTTCATCATGCCAAAGCGGTCAGAAATGGAGCAAAAGAGAGCTTTATCATTGTAGATATGCCATATATGAGCTATCATATTTCTAATGAGGAGACAAAAAGAAATGCTGCCAAACTTATCCGTGAAGCTGATGCCAATGCAGTAAAACTGGAAGGCGGTAAACCTTCACGTATAGAAGCGATCAAAGCAATCATAGATTGTGAAATTCCTGTGGTGGGACATCTGGGTTTAACGCCGCAATCTATCTATCAATTTGGCGGTTATGTGGTTCAAGGAAAAAAAGAAGCAGACCAGGAAAAAATCCTCGAGCAGGCAAAAGCTATTGAACAAGCAGGTGCTTTTATGATCGTTCTGGAAGGAATTCCTGAGAAACTGGGAAAAGAAATTACAGAAAATCTATCTATTCCTACCATTGGCATTGGTGCTGGAAGATTCACAGATGGACAGGTTCTGGTTTATCATGATGTTCTGGGAATGGCAGATTTTTCACCAAAATTTGTGCGAAAATATATGAACCTTTCAGAAAAGATTCCTGCTAATCTCAAAAAATTCATTAACGATGTAAAAGAAGGAGAATTTCCTAAAGAAGAACAAATTTATGCTCCAATGGATAAATAGATTTTATGCATAAATTGAAAAACCTGAAAAACCTTAAAAGTCTCTTTCAAACATTCATACATTTGACTCTTTCAGGGTTCAGGGTTCAAGGTTCAAGGTTCAAGGTTCAGGATTCAGAGTTCAGAGTTTAGAGTTCAAGGCTGGGATGATAAAAGTCTCTTTTAAACTTTTCTCTAATTTGTTATTTGGATTTTTACCTGCCCTGTTAAATAAATCGTAGATTTAATGCGAAGCATTATTTAACAGGGTGAATAATTTGGTATTTGATATTTGGTATTT
>SDBT01012833.1_pt1 | contig 13444 bp, 13 predicted proteins | sample 2277101 | NCBI WGS metagenome assembly SDBT01 (sample SAMN10404973, study PRJNA504765) | marine sediment metagenome | isolation source: marine sediment core GS10_PC15, 103 cmbsf | place: Arctic Ocean: Southern Knipovich Ridge | collected 2010
CCAGACGTGAGATCAGCGTTAAAGCCCCGAGGAGAGGGCATGAGGCTTTGTACGGCTGACTTCAAGTCATGTGAGGTTGCCGTGCTTCAATGGCTCAGCGACGACGAGAGGATCAAAGAGATTCTAGATTCAGGTGAAGACCTTCACCGAACAATTTACGAAGTGATTACTGGAGACCAGTGTGACACAGAAGCAAAGAGAAACATATACAAGAAAATGTTCCTACCTGTGATGTATGGATGCGGAGCTAAAGGACTCGCCGCAAACCTCGACGTGAGTGAGTCCGTAGGGGCCGAGTTATTCCAAAGGATTAGGAAGAGCTTCCCTACGGCCACTCATTTTATGATGGAGAGGCAGAATGAAGCCAAGAATGGAGTGGTTACAGATTATTTTGGAAGACCCAGAAAATACCCAGCAGAGAAGGCTTATCTCTTCAGGGGCATATCAGTACAAGCCGCTGCCGCCACTGTCTGTCAGGAAAAGCTGATTTCTTTATGGAAGGCCCTTGACGGTGAGACGGCCCGGCTTGCTTTTTCTATTCATGATGGCTACGGCATTGTCTGTGATGTACCAAATGCAAAACAAACATACGAAACAATAAGAGATACTTTGGAGAGCGAGTCGGTACTTTGTGCCGGCTTAAAGATGAAAGTGGCGATCAAATTCGGAATTAGATTGTCAAATATGAAGACTCTATGGAGAGATTAGTCCTGATGTACGACAAGTTTCTAAAAAGGTTGCAGGAAATTAGAGAGTACGAGTGGAACCGTTACGACATCAAAATCAATGAGGAAAATTCTTTCCAAAGAGGAGTTCGTCGTGGCGAAACTGCCTTAGAAGCCATTGCCCGCCACATGGTAGAAGTTTATGAAACATCTCAGGAGGAAAGTTGAAGAAGAAAAAGACGCTAGAAACCATTGTCAGTAAGTTCCCCATCACCGAAGATGAATACTCCCAGTTGGACAAGAAGTTCGGTAATTTAGCCCACTACGCCGCATGGCAACTCAAAAAAAAGAATTCACAGAACAATCACACAAATGACCCAGATGATGATGTCCAAGAACTACGAATTGCTCTGATGCGAGCAGGCAGCTACTACAAACGTCAGACGTATATCGAAGCGTGTTTTGAGTCGGTGACTCAACATGTTAAAGAGAAGTTCTTAAAGAATCTTCTTAAAGAACTCCAGCAGCTTTGGTTGGATCGCCGCCGCCATGGTGCCAATCGTCAGAAGTTCGGAGAGTTCCAAGAGATCATCCTCGACCGGTTGGTTAAGAAACATGTGCCCAAACAGGATCGGCCTGACAGATCGGCATGTTTAAGGTTTGATGTGAAATTTCAGACGTATGCGAAGCAAATCTTATGGAATTCACAGAAATCTTTAGGCAAAAGGATCACTCGGGAGAAATCTTGGCGAACTGGGCTGGTATCTTTAAGTGAATTCGATTATCTTGCGAGTGCTGTGTAGTTAAAGCCATTGACGCATTGTCGAAAGACCAAGTCTGATATGCGAGCCGTGCATCACATGCCGAAAGGCCATGATGTTGTTGCGAGCCACAGCGTCGGTGTCGAAAGACCACAAAGTCACTGCGAGCCAAGCCTTACTTGCCGAAAGGCCAAAATAAAGGTGCGAGCTACGGTCAAGATGCCGAGAGGCCATAAAGTCATTGCGAGCCAATTACAATGTGCCGAAAGGCCACGTCGAAGGTGCGAGCCAATGCTGTTATGCCGAAAGGCCAGTGGATCTTTGCGAGCTATGTTGAAACTGTCGAGAGACCAGAAAGGCCATGCGAGCCAAAGGGAATATGCCGAAAGGCCATTGCTAACATGCGAGCCAGACCACAAGTGCCGAAGGGCCAAAAAGAGGTTGCGAGCCAAGGTGGAAATGTCGAAAGACCATGGTAAATTTGCGAGCCCCTGTCTTGCTGCCGAAAGGCCATGATGATCGTGCGAGCCAAACCCAAGTTGTCGAAAGACCATTGAAGAAAAAGCCAAAGTTTCTTAATGAAACTTGGGCTTTTTCTTTAATTACTCTTGACAGTCTTTAATCACTTCGGTAGAGTCCCGCCTCGTTACTGAAACTTTAACAAGGGAATAACAAGGATGTCTAAGATAATTTCAGTAGATTGGGGTTGGAAGGAAGAGAAGTTGGTGGCTTGGGACGGCAAGAAGATGAAGACCAAGTTGCCGAAGCCGAAGGAAGGCATGGTTATCGTTACAGAAAACATGCCAATCAAGTTGGCGAGGCCGTTCCTTGAAGCCGGTATTCTAGTGCTGCGGTGTACTGGGAATGCTTCTGCGGATCACCGGACGAGTTTGGGGTTCGAGAAGGATCACACGCCTCTTGGCGACAAGAACGATGCGTGGTTTATCCGAGACCTTTACAAGACGAAGCCGGAAGTTTTCCGGCCCATGAAGCCGCCGTCCTCTCTGAGTCTTTTGTATGTGAACTACCAGCAGTTGACGAAGCAGATCGCCGGGGTGAAGAATCGTCAATGGGCCTCGGAGGACGATGACAACAAGGAATACTTGGTGACTCTTGAGGTATCCAAGAACTTGTTGCTCAAGAAGATGAAGAAAAAACTGAAAAAATACAAAATTTGGACGGAGTTTTTGTCCAAGATTGACGGAATTGGGCCAGCGTTGGCTGCTGGGATCATCTCGGAGATCAAGGACATTTCCAAGTTCGACAATGTGTCCAATCTCAATGCCTATGCCGGTCTCCATCTTAAAGATGGCCGGGCCGTGAGGCGGAAGAAGGGCGAGGTCTATCCTGTTAACTCAGCACTCAAGTCATTGTTTCTTGAGTTAATCCCGAGTCAGTTCATCCGCCAGCGAACTCCTGTGTATCGGGGGCTCTATGATGCGGAGAAGGCTCGTTCCTTAAAGATTCTTGAAGAAGACAAGAATAAGCCGAAAGATCAGCAGCGTGTTGAGAACAAGATACACGTTGAGCGGCGGGCGAAGCGTAAGGCTGCTAAGATTTTCGTTCATCATGTGTGGAAGAAGTGGCGTGAATTAGAAGGTCTTCCTGTTCCGCAGCCGTGGGTCTTGGCCCATGGTGGTCACACCCACGAGATTCTGCCGCCAACTGACTATCCGGGGCTGGATGAAAAAGTAGCGTAGCTATGTGGGGCTTGTCGAAAGACCAAATGACAAATGCGAGCTACTGATGTTTTGTCGAAAGACCAACAAGGGAATGCGAGCCAAGATATTCATGCCGAAAGGCCAAGTTTAGGTTGCGAGCCAGAGGCTCCCTGTCGAAAGACCATCAAGGACGTGCGAGCCAAAATGCCTCTGTCGAAAGACCAAAGGTGCATTGCGAGCCATTGGGGGATTGCCGAAAGGTCAACATGAGTATGCGAGCCCAAGCCCGACTGTCGAAAGACCAATAAAGATGTGCGAGCCAATGTTGTTATGTCGAAAGACCAAGATAAAGGTGCGAGCCATGCAATCAATGTCGAAAGACCAGATCAAACTTGCGAGCCAAGCACAACGTGCCGAAAGGCCAATCTGAACGTGCGAGCCACAGTACGACTGTCGAAAGACCACGAGATTGTTGCGAGCCACCTTCTCCTTGCCGAAAGGTCAGTATGGGAGTGCGAGCCAATAAGAGATTGTCGAAAGACCAAACTTGTGGTGCGAGCCAAACTGATGATGCCGAAAGGCCACGAGTATGTTGCAGCCCCGCACGAAGTTCGCGCGGGGCTTTTCGTATTGTTTAAGAAAGAAATTTCTGGTACAAAGTTTCTTAAACAAGGATCAGAAATGTCGCAATACGTAATCATTTGGACTCAACGGGGGAACAAGAAGGACGACACACTTCTAGTTCTTAAAGACAAACCCGCTTGGCAAAAAGGGAAGTTGAATCTTCCGGGCGGCAAGATCGAAGAAGGAGAGACCCCGGAGCAAGCTGCGACCCGAGAGCTTAAAGAAGAAGCGGGGTACGATCCAGTTGTTCCCGTGAGGCTCATGGGGAAGATGCAGGACGGCCCTAATACCATCTACTGTGTCAAAGCAGTGATTATGAGCAGAGAGGAGCCACAGCCCCGAGAAGAAGAGACTCAGGAGATCATGTGGATGTTGTGGCACGAAGCTGTCAGTGATCCCAGATTGATTCCCAATCTCCGAGTGATTGTTTCTTTGATGATGAGTAGCGTTTCTGGGTGGATCATAGGCGATACTTACAGGGGAACGAGCAAGGAAAGACATACCATTAAGATCAGCATTCCAACGAGAAATAATAATGAAAATTAACGAAATTCGTAAACACATGGAGATGGCCAAAAAATCCACCTTGATTGGGCACGTCATCAAGAAGCCAACAGACGATTAGGACTAGAGCAAACGGTTAATGTTGGATCAGAATATTGGCATCGTAAATGGGCAAAGATTTATGAAAATGTGTTGGTGGTATTAGAAAAAGGTTAGTTACAGAAATTTGTGTGGGCGCATCTTAAAGTTTGTGATACAAAGCAGGATAACAAGATTAGATAAACAATAAGGAGTGCCCGATGGATGTGCTTGAAGACCCCACACTAGCTGACCCAGATGCCGATTCCGAGATCAAATACTCATGGGACGAAGAGTTTCAAAGGCATATAATTTCTCTGCTGCTTATGGACCGACAGTTTGTCCTGCAATCCCTTGATTTGGTCAAGCCCAGTTACTTCACCAACAAGGCTCACCAGAAAGCATGTTCTGTTGTCTTCAAGTTCTTTAAGGAACATCGAATTCTACCGGCCAAAACATTTCTGGTTCAAGAGGTCAAAGACGAACTTAAAGACAACAAATCTCTGGACTATTACTTGGCAGAGATAGGAGTTATCTATGACTACTTCCAGCCCGGTCTGGATGCCAGAGATTACTTACAGAACAAGATCGTCTATTTTGCCAAGATACAGGCGATCAAGTCGGCGTTCAAGGAATCTTTGCAGAAGATCGACAAGGCTCCAGAGGATGAGAAGACATGGGGAGAAGTTTATGACCTAATGCGGAAGTCGATGGAGACCAACGAGAACTTTGATCTCGGACTTGATTACTTCAACACCATCGAAGATCGGTATGCACAAAGAGAGGAAGATGCTGAAAGCAAAGCAAAATTTGTAACGGGCTTGCTGGAGATCGATCAAGAGATCAGTGGTGGCGGATACATCAAAGGCGAACTTATATCCTTTGTTGGCGGTTCGGGTGTTGGCAAGTCGGTCATGCTCTGTTGTCTCACTGCGACGAATGTATTGCGTGGCAAAAAGGGCGTGTACATCACGCTGGAATTGGCAGCGGAAAAAGTAGCCGACCGGATGGACGCTATTCTGACTGGGTTCCCCATTCAAGCTCTTTCTTCACACAAAGATGACATCTTCGAGAAGCTTGCTGACTTGGAAGGTGTTGAGTATGAGGACGAGGGCTTTGGATCGTTGGTCATCAAACAGTTTGCGGGGCAAACTTGTACGATCAATATGATCCGGTCTTATATATCGCAGCTTCGATTTCATGGATTTGATCCAGATTTTGTAGTTGTGGATTACATTGGTGAAATGCAAGACCTTCCGGGGATGAAGACTTATGAGTCTCGGGAGAAGATCACCAAAGAGTTGCGTGGATTTGGCATAGAAGAGAACCTCTTCATCGCAACAGCCATGCAGCCCAACAGAGGCTCCAGAGAGACGCAGAAGGACGAGAGAGGCCGGATTGAGGAAGAACACTTGGCTGACTCCTTCGGGCAGTTCAGGCCGCTAGACGGCTGCTTCTCGTTGAATCAGAATGATGTGGAGAAACTTTTGGGCATTGGTCGGTTGTTTGTGATGAAACAACGTGATGGCAAGAGCAAATACATGATTCGCTTGCGCTTCGATCTGGAAAATCTTAAGATAACCAATCTTTCTCAAGACAAATACTTGGATATACTCAATTCACACAAGAAGACTGTTGAGGGCGATGTGGTAATTGATCACATGACAGCCGTGACCGAGGAAGACAAGATTGATGCAGTGATGAACCGAGGTTCTGGCTGGAAGCCGGGCCAAGGAGAGACAGACACAATCGGGGACAGCAGTAAAGACGAAGAGTCTCAATAACGATAATCAAAGAAACAAGGTGAATCATGGCTAAGACAGAAAAATTGGATATTGGCAATAGTTCGGTGGTTATTGATCCTGCGAACTTGACGTTCAGCGAGGCCACGTTGAGTAGTTACATTGAGACAGAAGCGGGTTATTACGATAATTTCGGTGCGTTTCTAGCTCTCGCTGAGAAGAACTTACAGATCAAAGAGATTGAGGTCGATAAAATGTATCAGTCAAGGTACATCGAGGCCAAAGACATTGGCGGCACCGAGAAATATTGTGAGGCTAAGGGCAAGATTGATCCTGATGTTGTCACACTCAAAGAGAAGTGTGTGGAAGCGAAGTACATGGTGACACGCTTGAAGCAACATCTTCGAGCGTGGGACAAGAACCATGATAACGCCCAGAGCTTGGGCCACATGCTTCGCAAGACCATGGACAAGCTGAACTCGGCGATCATGGCGAAGGTTCATGGTCTCGATCCCAATGAGGTTGAAGGTTTGGATCAGACGATTCAAGAGACATGCCCATCTGCGAAAACGACTACTGTGGATGTTGTGGATTCTCCGCAATTCGCAGATGACGATTTGGGAATATCCGATTTGTTGTGAAAGATCAAATCAAACAAATCAGGACGCTTCGACGAGACGGCTTCAGCGACAAGCGCATTTGTAGACGATTCAATCAAAAGGGAATTCTTGCACCTTTCGGTAAGTCCGAGTGGACTTATGTGTTGCTGAAGCGATTCGAAGAGGAATACAAGACCAAAGGGCCGGGCGGTGAGTTGTTTGTGAGGCTTGCAAATCTTTCTGGTCCTTTCCGGCAGCCCCACAAAGGCATGTCAAAAGGCATGCTTTATGGCTCCTTTCATTTCGAGGAGTTTTACCACACCAAGGCTTGGAGAAACACACTACAACGATTTTATCAATTTGGTGTTCCCAACGATCTTTCCGGCAAAACTGTATTGGATGTTGGCAGCAACTCCGGCGCAATGAGTTTTGAGTTCGCAAAAAGGGGGGCAAAGGTAGTTGGTTTGGAATACAACAAAGAGCGAGTGGATGTTTGTAACGAACTCGTTGATTTTCTCGATGTTAATGCAGTGTTTCATCAGGTCGATCTGAATATTGGATTTCCCGAGATGTCTCATCCGTTTGATATCGTCATTTGCACGGCGGTTGACATTTACATGAAAGACAGGGTGAAGCTTTATGAATTTGTTTCCAACATGACCAAAGGTGTTTGTTATTTTGAATCAAATTATCCAGAGACCGCAAGCAAAAATCTTCCTGAAGAAGTGGAAGACATCAAGAGCCATTTTCGATCCAGATTTTCTAACGTGATGTTCATAGGTCAGTCAGGACGAAGAAGGGTCTTTGCATTTTCGAACAAAGGCATAAGATTTAGAAGAACTCCAAATAGGTTGATCGACGGTTGGCATGAAAGGAAGATGATGTGTTATGACGAATGGAAAGGTCTGAAAGAAATTTATGAAAAAGTTCGTGACATACCTCAATGTGTAGAGATGGATTTTTCTAAGCCTTTTTATACGAGGTCGAAGCATGTTGCGGGAGAGACGCTAACATATATTGACAAGTCCTTGAATCCTTCGTTGAAAGAGAGCCTAAGAAAGCAGATGATTTCTTTTGTGGCCGAACTTATCAAGAGAAAGGTAGCTCATAGAGACATACATGGTCGCAACGTGATTGTCAGTAAACAAGGGAAGCTGGTTGTTATTGATTGGGAGTTTCTGGTTGAAGATCAAAGTTTGTACGATCTCACAGGCAGAGGCCCGAAGCCTCCTTCTAATAGAGATAGAATTCCGCAAACCATATTCACAAAGAATCCATTGAATTCATTGATTCCAGTTTCAGAAATTTTTGGTATTACCAAGGAAGATTTTTTGATGTTTGCTTAAGGCTATTACATTTAATATTCAATACATACTTACATGAAGAATCATTGGATTGAACAATATCGTAAGAAGAAGGCCAAGTTTTGGACGGTCGAGTTTGCAAGAAGTGGAACATTTTTGTTGAAGCCTCGACGTGTCGTTGTCACCAAAACTCCAAACTACTGCAAAATTATTTTCCTCAATTCTATGTTTGCCATTACAGACAACGAGTTGATGGACTTTCTTACCGAGAGTCACCAAGTGGGAATGACCAGCATGTATGCTCGTCTACGGTTATACAGAGGTTTGTCTGCTCAGACGGAGATAGAAAACGTCGAGTTAACCGATCTCAAATATTCCCAGCTTGGAAGTGGAGTCAAGCCCGATGATATCAAGTTTGAATTTTACTACAAACACGAAAGACGGCTAGTGCTCTTTGCCTAATATCCTATACATACCCTTACAACCATGGAGGTGTGTATTGTCAACTAAACCCACGTATGGGAATTGTTTGTTTGCGTCTTTATATTTGATATGGAGAGGCAAGGTTAAGAAAGTTGTAATGGTGACCAGCGATTCTAAGTGGTATCCGCACCACTATGTTACAGTGAACAAGAACGATCATATTTTGCATTTCGAGAACATTCATCCCCACTCAAAAGACACGTATGCGCCGTGGTGGTTTGAAGGTCATTTCATTGGAATCCGAAAGAGTCTTCAAGAAGAAGTCTTGGCTAAAACAAACAAGAAAGTGATAGGAGAGTATGGCACTTTTCTGGGAGCCACAATTTTCTTGAGTATTATTGCTGTGTGCTTTGTGCCATGGTTGTTGGCGTGGTTGTTGTTCTGTCCTATTTGGACTTCCAAATGGACAGTGGATGCTTTAAGAAAGCGATGGAAATAATTAAAGTACGGCATATATAATGTAACCGTCCGTTGCTGTGGATCATGATGGTTGGGACCAACTTCGTTGATGTCATATCCAGAGTTCACAGCGAGTCACTGGCTTACGAAGGCTTTTGATGATACCCACCGAGGAGTCAAAAAGCGTGTCAAACTCACAGGCATAACAGCCACTAGGGAACCGTGAATCTTTGTTGGATTACGGTTCCCTTTTTTTGGATGTGGGCGAGCCTATACATCCAGTGTTTGGATTTGCAGATTTTGGGGTCAGGAGAAGTGATCATCTTATAATTCTCCCATGCGCTGTTTGTCCCAGTGTTTAGGCGGATGAAATGATATCCCATATGCTTAAACACAAACTTGTTGAACCACCCCACTTGGTTGAAAATATGTGGTTGGATATGAATCCAGCCTTCGCTGGTGGTCACTAGGTACACAACAAGTCCTTGTTCATCAAATCCCTCTAGCGGCATACCGTCGCATTCCTGCAGAATCTTTTCTTTGAACCCGAAGTGTGGCGGCAAGCCAAACAGTCCAGCGCAGCAGGTGATATCGGTGTTTATTTTTGAGTCAAATCTGCCATAGTGTTCTCTCCCATATGCTGTGCTGATGATGGGGACATCTTTATTTAACCACTCATCAATCTCGGGGATTCGGTCAACAATGACGACATCATTGTCTATCCAAAGTTCATGAGCTTCTGGTCTTAACCTTGTGGGGCACAGCTTCCAAGCATGATTGCTAACACTTTCTGGTCGGAGAAAGTTGTGTGGTATGTCGAGGGCCGCTTTTCTTTGTTCATAAAGATCAATCCCAAAAGATCGCAGTCTGTTTAGTCGCTCTCTTTTGAGGTTGGCCTCTCTGTGCAGGTTTCGATTTTTGGCTTTTGTTTGTTGTAGAGTTTCTTGGTGAAAACTGTTATAACAGATGACGAAATCAAACTCGGGATAGATTTTCGGAAGCAGTCGAGTGGATTCACTAAGGCATTCCCACCCGGCTTCGCTTACGTTGCCCATTGTCCATCGAATTAAAGGTTTCATGCTAAATAGGTATTGTTATGACAGAGAAGAAAATATTTGAAGTGCGATCCCGAGGATACGCACAAGAGTTTAAGTTGGGTGTGCCGTGGGCTGCGATTAGCATAGTCACAGAACCGCCGTGGCCTGATCTATTAGAGGAGAATCGGGTCGGTTTGTTGCAATTGGATTTCATGGACGCTGAATTCGTTCGGCCAACGAGCGAATGGGGGGCTGGCCTGTCGATCTTCGACGAGAGTCACGCAACACAAATTTTGGATTTTGTATCCGAGATGTGGGACGAGGCCAGTTGTTTTTTGATTCATTGTGAGATGGGTCAGTCTCGGTCGCCAGCGGTAGCTGCGGCCATCGAGAACATTTATTATGGATCTGGTGCCGATCAATACTGGTTCAACACCAAAACTCCCAACATGCTTGTTTACAGAAAAATTCTGAATGTTTATCAAGGACAACAATCCTGTTGAGATTTTTTCTGATATGCGCTATTCTACTTAAAGAATCAGCCGTATTGGAGAAAGCGTGAATAGCGAAAATTTATGTAACAGAATCTTTTTAGGCGACTGTTTAGAAGTCATGAAGAAAATACCAGAAAGTTCTGTGGATATGATTCTTTGTGATCTTCCTTATGGGGTCACAGCAAGAAATAAGTGGGATGAAATTATTCCTTTTGAGCCTCTTTGGGAGCAATACAAGCGTATTGCAAAGGAGAAGGCAGCTATTGTTCTTACAGCCGTCCAACCTTTTGCCAGTAGGCTTATCCTCTCCAACCCAGACATGTTCAGGTACGACTTGATCTGGAAGAAGAACAAAAAGACCGGATTCTTGAACGCAAAGAAGATGCCTCTTCGAGCACACGAAATTGTATTAGTGTTTTACCGAAAACTGCCCATCTACAATCCCCAAAAAACTACTGGGCACAATCCTGTAAATTCATATACAAAGCATACCAGCGATGGATCGAATTATGGAGAGACCAAGCAAGGAATTAAAGGCGGTGGCCAAACAGATCGTTACCCTGTTTCGATTCTTGAGTTCCCGGTCGTCAACAACGACTCTAAAGAAAAGTTTCATCCAACGCAAAAACCTGTCGAGATGTTTGAGTATTTCATAAAGACATACACTGATGAGGGCATGGTGGTTTTGGATAATTGCATTGGAAGCGGCACGACAGCGGTTGCTTGTATCAATTTGGGCAGGAAATACATTGGCATAGAATCTGACAAAGATTATTACAGAGATTCTTGCGAGAGGGTCGAGAGGGTCTTGGCGCAAAAGGAATGAATGGTTAAGATTTCGCCTTTCCCTAACCGGGCACTCAAGATGACTGCCCCAAAAGAAAGGAAGAGTCGATGTCTCTTTCAAATGACAGAAAAAGAGAACACAGAGAGTGGATCAGTACGCCAGAGTTCAAGGTGATGGCGAAAGAAAGATCCAAGATGGACGGGGATAAATGTGTCCTTTGCAACGGAACAACAAATCTCCAATGCCATCATCGTGAGTATCCAGAGGTCTTCGGCGAAGAGACTCTGGACATGTTGACTACGCTGTGTGGTTTTCACCACGAGAATTTTCATTATCCTAAAGGTCTGGCGGACCATAGGGTTCATGTCAGGTTACAAGCGGAGGCCACAGGCACAACGTGTCCTATTTGTGATCGATACTGGAAGGTTTATCGTCGTGTGATGACAACCGGTATATGCAAGGCGTTTACAGCGATTCACGGCTTGCTCACCAATCATCCCAAATTTACCCACCTTCATCATTTGATCCGAAGGACAGAAGATGGCAAAAAGTGGGTCCACGGAAATCTTTTGATGCAGAAAGCATTTCCAAATGATACTGGGAGTCGTGGTGATTTCACCAAGTTGGCGTTCTTCAATTCGGTGTCAGTCCAAGAAGACGGGGACTTGGAAAAATACAAGAAGAATGTCGGGCTGGCTCAACCTTACCACAAAGAATTTGGCCCAGATGTAGATGGCGCAGAGCTTCGCAAAGGCTATTGGCGAATTACAAATATGGGCTTGAAGTTTTATGCTGGTATGATTTCTGTTCCCGAGGCTGTATTCACGATCAACAACGAGATATCGGCGGTTTCCCCAGAATACCTGACGTGGCATGAACATTGTGAGAGGGCGAAAGGATTTGACCTTGTAAAATTGTTGCAAGGGTAAATCCTTGTTTTCCAGAAGAATTACAAAGGTTGTACTATATTACTCCAGATGGTTACTGCGGCTATATCGGGATATGGAAGTCCCCCGAACAACCTCCATCTAAGATGAGTGTCAGAGATTTCGGTCTTTGGCACTCTTTTTTATGTATGGACTATGAGAAACTACAAGAAGATTTGGATAAATCTCTGATTGGGCCACGGGAGCTTCTTTCTGGGACAAAGGTTTATACAGAATCATCTCGTGAATCCCCAGCATATTTAGACAGAAGACACTTGCCCTTCTGGTATCACCTCGGAAAACAACTGCCTGATATGGACAGAGTGATGCAAGTTGGTCCGTATTTAGGATTGGTCGGCACATGTTTGCTTCAGAGTTGTTCTGTTGTTGAATGGAATGTGTGTAGTGGTGGGGCTTACGAAATCACCAAGTCAAATATGAGGCTTCATTCCCCACAAATAGAAGTGAAGTTTGTGTCTCCGAGAGTGTGTGAGGAAATCGATTTGGCCTTGTTTACAGACAATTTCGATTTGCTGCATGACTCCCCCACTGAACTTTTCAATCTTTTGTGGGACAACCTAAAACCAGAAGGATTATTAGCCGTTGACTATATAAACTCAGACGCACAAGGCGAGGCTTTCCGAGAGTTCGCAAGGGTGAAGAACAGGGAGACTGTCATCATTAAGACACGCTATGGCGTAGGAATTATAGAGAGGTAACACATGGGTTATGAAATTACATACAAGTTCCATCCCCGTCTTGAAGAGGGTGTGGGATACGATCACGATGTGACGGATGATAAGAAGGTCAGGGTAGGGAAGCCATTTGACGACACTCCGCTTGAGAAATGCGCTGCGGCCATCACCGCCCAGCTTGCACGCCGGGATATCTGGGTGATTGATGTCGAAGTCTACGAACTGGTCAAGAAGGAGATCAGCTTCAAGGAATCTAAAGACGGCAGAGGCATTGTTCTCAAGAACAAGAAATTCACATTGAGTGCTACTGCGGAACTGATTGCCGAAGATTTGGTGGAAGTCCCAGTGCAGACACAGATGATTCCCGCTTCTGTTGCACCGGCTCATGAGGGTAATGGGGAACTTCTTCCCCATGAGATGATACAGCCACAGTCACAACAGACCACGGATAGTTTGTATGCCAATCCAAATCAAGGCATGGTTAGACGGTCTGTTGATCCACGCAACATCAACAAGGGCAGAACTCTGTATCAAGTGTACTTCGAGCCTTATACCAATAAAGCCGAGGCCATCGCCTTGAAGCTCAGGTTTACAGAAGACACTAAATACAACGTTCATGAAGTTATTCCGTCTGCTTCGGGCAAACTGGATGCACAGCAAATTGCTTTGACAGACGACACAGGTC
>SDBT01012834.1_pt1 | contig 13444 bp, 13 predicted proteins | sample 2277101 | NCBI WGS metagenome assembly SDBT01 (sample SAMN10404973, study PRJNA504765) | marine sediment metagenome | isolation source: marine sediment core GS10_PC15, 103 cmbsf | place: Arctic Ocean: Southern Knipovich Ridge | collected 2010
AGCTTGACGGGCGCTTCTCGCTTCTGCTATCGTCACCTTCACTGTATCAGGTATCATCAGACCCAACAGACTTAGAATTTCTAGATGATCGTGCTCGGACGGGTTATGGAATTTCCTATCCTTGACTCCGCTACGCTCGTAGATCCGGTGCAAACGGTGAAGCGGACAATGATCCGCGTACTTGCTCACCACCATGTGCGCCAACACCGACGCGTCGGCCGCACTCCGCTCGATGACCTTGGCCGGCCCCGGAGCGGTGCTCACACCTTGCTTGCATCTACCGCACGCGTACTTCTCCAAGTGGTACTCGTGCTCGATGAACTGCGCCGGCACATATTCCAGCGAGCGCGTGATGTCCTCGCCGATGCGCTGTTTCTCCCGACCGCACTTGCCGCACCTACGCTCTTGCTCGGGGACCTCGATAGAGTGCACCTGGCGCTCCACACCGCGGCTCCGCCAGCTCCCGTTTTGTTGGCGTGCTTTCTTGCGGCCTCTCCCCTGGCCTTTCTCGGCATCGTCGATCTGCTGATCGAGCTCGGCGTCCTCCCGGGCTTCCGATTCCGGATCGACCTCCTCCTGCCCATCCAGCTCAAGCAACTGTTCGAACAGCAGAGATAGCTGCGCCGGGTCCACACGCTCCGAGCGGCTGCCGATGTGTTCCCGCCGAAGTTTCGCCACCAGAAGCTCGAGATCCCGATTCTGGCGAAGCACCGCACCGAGCGCCGACACGAAAAAATCGAAGGCCTCTTCCACCTGGCCTTCGGCCACAAGCGCCTGCGCGGTCTCACGGACCTGCTCGAGAGGCGACGCCACACACCCCGGTGAGTGGGATTCCACTGGCACGGCGTCGTTGCTCAACCGTCCGTTCCCCGCTTGCCCCGTGCCTTGTTGGCTCGGGCTTGTTTGTCCATCAGGTGGAACAGTTGGGCGTTGATAGCCATCAACTCAGCCACTCCTTGCTTGAACGCCTTTCCTTCATCCACCCGTTGACGGACGAACTCAACCCTATCCTTGGGGATATTCTGAACCTGTTTCTTACCCTCCAACATGAAGGTGAGCGACCAGTGGGGATGGCCCTCGTCTTGAACGCAGTGACAGGTCGGTTTGCCGCAGCGATAATGGCTCAGGGACAGTGAGCCAGGCAGCCCCTCAGGAGGGAGATTGAGAAGGGTGAGAAGTTTGCGCTTTCGAGTCGTAAGCTGCCGGATAACCGCGTTCGAAGAACGTTTCTTCATCTCGCCGTAATAATACCGCTAATATCCTTTTTGTCAAGCATAAAATGTGATTTTTTTTGATGCGGAAGACGATACCATCGCTTACGCCGTCGAGCACCCCGTAGATCCAATCCTTCAAGCATGAGCCCCAGTTCCCCGGCATCAACCTCCACATGCCGCCGCCCCGATTCCGGCTCCGTGGGAATCTTGAACGTCCCGCGCTCGAGACGCTTGTACACCAGCAGGTACCCCGTGCGGTCCCACACCAATAGCTTGATCCGGTTCCGTCGCCGGTTAAGGAACACAAAAATATGCCCATTCATGGGATCCGCACCCATCAGGCTACGCGTGGCCGCCGCCAGACCATCAAATCCGCGACGAAGATCCACAGGCTCAGCCGCCACGTAGATGCGCACCGACGAGGGAAGCGTCAGCATTTCACGCCCCCTCTTCGAGCACCCTCAGCACCTGCTGCAGGTCCTTGGGCGCGAAACCATGAGGCACCCGGACACATCGACCGTCCGTGAGCACAACCTCGATCTTCTCACCACCCTGCTGCCAGCGATCCTTTGCTTCCACCAGCCGCACTCGATGAAAGCGCAACCTGTCACCCTCAGGCTTCTCTATCCGCGATGCCCACCGACCTATCCGTTCTCCACGTAATCTGTACCAACCCGCAAACTGGGACAGCGATTCCCCGCTCCGCCGCCATGCTTCGACAACAACCCTTGCATCATCCTCAACCCACCGCTGCCGCTCGGCAATTCGTAATACAGCTTCGTCCTTCTGGTGCGCCATTTAAACCTCCTTTTGTCGCCACAACATTGGGCATCAAAAGGATCGCGCAGTGCGGGCTCAAAAGAAACATGGTAAGAGCGGACGCTTACTTTGAAAGTAAGCTCAAGGCGCTCGCCTTGTTCATGATTTCCTCATAGTCTCCCGTCCGAAACGTCCCTTGATTTGCGAAGAAAAGCCGCCGCGCCAATTGATGTCGAGATTCCCCGCGGTTGAGCTGGAGCTGCACCCGCTCACGCAGCCCCTCATCGTGAAGGTAACGTAGCACGTACACGGTCTTGACGATCCGCCCGAGCGCTGTCACAGCTTTTGCCAGCGTGTCAGAGCGCGAGAATGGTGCCAAGCGCTCCAAGATGACATGTGCTGGGGCCGTTCGGTTTCGTAGCGACGCTGCAAGTCTAACAAGCTGATCCCACTGACCTCGGATGAGATCGGCATCCACACTCGCATGAAAAAGCACATCTAATGGGCCGTAGGTACTGAGTCGGTCCAGTTTTGGGTGCAATTAAACAAAGGTACCAAATCCGTCACAGCTACCACGGCTAACCCTCGTTGCCGTTAGCATTTGTCCCGAAAACTGTACTCCGAATTTCAGCCCACCTCGAGCTGACGGATTTTGGGCACCTCTAGACCGACCGAATCTTGCAGCTTCTCGGCCGCGAAATCGTACTCGCCGTGCAGGTTGATGTGCTGCCAGGCAACGACCGATCCGGCCCGGATGGCGGAGACTAGGTCCTGTCGCCGTTCCTTGTTCTCTTCGTCGAGGATTCGTTGCGAGAGGTAGAGGTAGTTCCAGCAGATGATGGCGTTCTTGATGAGGCGGCGGCACGATTCGGCGATCTCTTGCTCGGACTTCTCGCCCTGCAGAAACTCCTGACTGTTGCCGAAGGAGACAGCTCGTGAGAAGCGGTTTGAGCTTTCGGCCTTGTTCAGCTGACGCTCGATGGACTGCCGCAGCTCGACGCTGTCGACGTACTGGAGCACGAACACCGACTTGATGATTTTGCCGAACTCTTTCAGGCCACGGTAGAGCGGATGCTGCATCGAGTAAGAGTTTAGCCGCTTAAAAAGCTGCGAAGCGGTCGTGACCTTGAGCTTGATCGTGGCGACAAATCGCAAGATGTCCTGCCAGTTGTCTTTGATGAGCCGTGTGTTGATGTAACCGTCTGGCGTTAGGCGGTATTCGCGGTCCTGGTACTGTCGCCGTCGCTGATTTGGGAACGCGTAGATTCGTTGCTCCTTCAGATTCTTGATTCGTGGAGCGAAGGTAAAGCCCAGCAGGTGCATCACGCCGAACAAGATCTCCGTGTAGCCATGGGTATCGGTGGAGTGGATGTCGCTCTTGACCACATCGTTGTGCAGCAGACCATCAATCACATAGGCTGCCTCGCGTTCGGCCGATGAGATGACTGTTGAGTAGAACAGGAAGTGCCGCTCGTCGATGAAGTTGTAGCTGCTAACGCCACGCCCCTGCCCGAAATACTTGAAGGAGTAGTTGGCGTTCAGCGAATCGACGGAGACCTCGTATTTCTGGCCATCGCTCGAAGTGTGGAGCCGCTGCGGGTCTACGCGGTAGAGGTTCGGCAGCGGGAGCTGGTCCAAGAACCGTAGCACCCGCTCGTTAGCGGCGTGGAGATTGTCGAGCGAGAAGTACCAGTTGACCGTGTTGTCTAGCTCCGACTCGCTGATGAGGTTGGAAATCCGGGCAATCTTCCGCGGCCCAATGTTACATCCATAGCCGATGATGCCCGCAAAGAACGTGCTGTCGGACGGCTTGGGCCGATTGTACTTGGTCTGCCAGTGCTGGAACTCATCGGTGAATTCAGTCACACGCTGGACCGTGGCCAACACCTCTAGGAGCGAGATATATCGCTTGTCAGGGAACACGCTCTTCCCCCTCTCGGTCTCCTCGGCGTTGCTGCGTGGCGTGGAGACGATGAACGAACCATCCTTGCGGAACTGAACATGCTCGTTCTCCTCGCTCAGCAGCGATTGGTTCGTCCGTTCGTACTGTTCGCCCACGGTCTCGTAAAGTCCAGCGAGCATCACATCGCACTCCGCAGCTACGGATAAGTCGGCTTGGCGAATCAGGGCATCAGACTCGACACGCCATCGTTTAGTAGAAATCAGGTAGTCATCAAGCGACCGGTACCGGTGCGAGCACGGCACGTTCAGCGCGCCCGCCTTTATGGCGCCCGCCATCTTGAGGAACAGCAAAGCCTTGTAGAGCGAGATTCGTAACTGGCCCGATTCGTCGAGAACGGCACGCTGTTCATCTTCTGTGAGAAACTCGCGTGGGGCACTTTGGCCGATGACTCCGTTTTTCTCGCGAAAGTGGTCAATTGCGGTCGTCAGCTCACCGCAGCCATCGAATCGAACGTGCTTCGCAATCTCGGATGCCTTGTTCTGTAGCTTCAGTGACCTGGCCTGCAGAAGGTCGAGGAAATCGGCATCCTCCATCTCGTGCTGCGGTTGTTGCTGCAGCTGGTGGACCTGCTCCCCGACTCGTCTCCTCTCTTGTCCTCGGGACGAGAGAACCGACTGAATCTGCCCAACTTTCTGAGCGTCATCCAGGCCCACATCAAAGGCAATCGATTCGATCTCCGACAGGGGATTCAAGGCATGCTTGCTGACGGATACGGCGAACTCTCGCAACGAACGGCGGCGTGCCGCGCGGCCTTCGTAGTAGGCTTCCTTATGTTGACGGCGGCAGGCGTTAACCGAGGTCTGGACCGATTGCAAGAATATGTCGACGAGCGTGTCCTGCATCCTCAAGTACTGGTGAGCAATGAAGCAGACAAGATGAAGATGGCGATCGTCTTCTTGCCTACGTGCGACCTGGAAGATTTGCGATTTGAGGACGGAGTTCGCGTAGTACCGCACGCCCTCGTGACTGAGATCAAGGGACGCAAAAACCGACTCAACTTGCTCAAACAACTCGCGGAGCGTTAGCAGGTCTTCAACGGCCGATCGGATTTTCTTGACCTTGGTCGATTGCGAAACGCGCTTGAGCAACGTCAGGCGATAACGCTGAAACTTCCGCGATGCCTCATCGTCACCATCAGACTTATCGAGCAGATCCTCCACCAGAGAGCGGGCATTCACCGACAGCGCTCTGTCAACGCACTGATTCAGCTTGCTGCGGTGCTGTCGGATTTCCCCAAGGATGATGTCACTGAGTGTTCGCAGGGTTGGAATCTCGACCTTTCGCTGCCCCAATAAGTCCAGCGCTCGTAGCAGCATGAACTTTGGCCGATCCTGGCAGCGGACCATTGGCTGGAGATGATTCGTCAACTCCTGCTGGGCAGCCGTGCCGAAAGGCCTGAAGCCAAGGTATTCGAGAATCTCGCTTCGATACCGGCGGTAGGCCGCTTCATCCAGCGAACGTGTCTCCACCACTTCGGGAAAATAGCCCAGGCGACGAGCTACAAACTGCAGGTCACCGTCATGGAACTGAGTGCGATAAAACCGCTTGGTTGCCTTGAAGTAGCCGAGCATCAACAGGAAACAAACCTGATTGGTCGGCGTTCGGAGCGAGCAAAGCGTGGCTTCAATACGAGGCGGCGTGTCAAAGAAACGTTTCCGGTCAGCCGCGTTGAGGACCGGCGGCGACTCGAAGGCTTGCTTCTCGCTCGCAGTAAGGATGCTCATTCGTGGCATTGCGGTCTCCTTAGCAGCACCTGGCCAGGCGGTGCGGTGGTCCTAGCCGTGACAGCCTGTATGATCGCATGCTACTGTCGCGTATCGTCGTGGCGACAGAAGAACGACAGCCAAGAGGCCGAAATCACACGGTGGCTCCGAGCCAAGGGGATTTCCCCTCATCGCCGAGAGCGCCAACAAGCAGGAATCGCGGTGGCTAAAAATCGAGGCGTTTATCGCGGCAGGCAGAAAGGTACCACCAAATCAAAGCCCACCCGGGCGCGGCAGCTCAGGAAGCAGGGATTGACGATTCCGGAGACTGCAAACGCACTCGCTGTCAGCGAAAGGACCGTGTTCCGATATTTGACCTAGCCGCGAGATCCAGAGGAGTGACAATCAGGTCCGGAGGACGTGTCATGAACCGACGGATTCGACGTTTTCGGGCCGATAGTGCCGTCATTGGGGCGAATCCTATGACGGATTTGGTACCTTTGTTTAATTGCACCCATCTCTAAAGGTCAACGACTTCAAAGGCTGTACCGCTGCATTTTCTTCATCAAGCCATTTCGACTCAATCACAGCTCCTTCGCTACTCTGGTTTTATTGCCCCGATGGCGCTGGAGACATTCGGTGAGTACCAATATTTCCAGGGCCTCGATCCGTTCCTTGAGCGAGCCCTGTAATTCCAATCCACAGCTGGCGGTGACCGAGCCTCGCCGCAGCTTCTCAGAAAGATGTCCTACCTGAATGAGCTCCCCTTGTCCGGCCATAGCCATGGCTCTTTCGATCTCGTTCTCTAACTCTCTTACGTTTCCCGGAAAGGAATGGGCTGAGAGACAATAGAGCGCGGGTTGCTACGTTTCAGTCCCAATGGCGGGAATTGGGTTCTACCTTGAAGGTCATTTAGTGGTCCGCCTCAGGGTCCTATGTCGATTCAACCTTCTTGGTTACTTCGTCTGAAAACCCGGATAACGATCCTTATATCTAGCTATCTCTCACCCGAAACGGCGGTTCGGTGACAACATCGAAACCGTAGTCGACCCTCACCGAATCCACATGCTCACAATTCACTTGATTACGATCTTCTAGGTAGCAATTCAGCATGGCATACCCGGCGATGACGTTGATCTCTCTTGGGAGCCCTCCCGAAAGCCGATACACGACCGCCATCGCTTCCTCGGAGAAAATCTCGGAGGGTCTTGAGCAGCCTGCGGCGCGCAGACGATGAACAACGTACTGCTTGGTCTCCTTGCTTGATAGAGAATTGAGTCGATAGTGCACGCTGATACGTTGACGAAGGGACCGGTTGCGCCGCTGCAAACGTTTCTCCAACTCCGGCTGCCCGACTAAGAAAATTTGAACGAGATTCTCCCCGTCGCGGGTCAAATTGGATAGCAGGCGTAACTCCTCCAGGGCCGCTGGTTTCAGCAGGTGAGCTTCGTCGAAGATCAGAAGCGCCGGCCAGCCTTCATCCCGGTAACGCGCAAACTTCATCTCCAATCGATAAATCAAATGCGGTTTGGATTCCCTTTTTATTGCAGGCAGGTTGAAGCCGATCGCGACGGCCTCCAGTAACTCTCGCGGTGTCAACGTGGCATGGCTGACCACGGCTACGGCCACCTCTCGGTTGAACTTTCGTAGCGCCACCTGAATGGCGGTCGTCTTTCCGCTGCCCACTTCCCCAGTTAGCAGAAGAAAAGATTCATGATTCTCTATCGCATAGGAGAAGTGAGCCAGGGCTTCTTTCAACTCGGGACTTTGATAAATGCTCTCGGGCGTAGCGGCGGCGTTGAAAGGAAGGGCGTCGAGCTCGAAGTGCACCGTATACATGGCGTCCCTCTAGGACGAGGAAATTTGTCCGAGCACGGTTGGGGGTCCGAACGCCCCCATAGGCCAAACCCAGCTGCACCCTCTGCTCCTCGTGGAGCAACACCGAGATATCGCGGATTGGAGCGGGGCATTTGTAACACGGATTTTTCGGGAAATCAGTGATCTGGATCGGGTAGATCGAACTGTGGTTTTTTTACCCAGGCTCAAAACCTTTGTTGGCAGGCCGCCGCAGCGATTCACGCCAATAGGGGGGCGGCGCGAAGACATCGCTACGGTGGGAGGAGGTGGTGTTTTTCACTCGCCACTAGTGAGTCCGTTGCTGCGGCTGGCCTTGCGTCTCGGCAGATTATTGCTAGACGGAGAAAGGGCTGAGTCTGCCCTTCATAGCTCGCGCCTTCTCCACATCCGGTCCGTACCACCGCTGCCGACTGCGCCGCACGGATGGCGGCGGACCGTTTTTCACCTGGTTCAGCCGCCTGATCGCATACTTGCGGGCATAACCTGTTGTTGTGGTGAACTCATCCAGGATTGCGGTCTTTTTCTTTCGGTCTCCCAGCTGGTAGCGTCCTACAACTCGGAACAACAACTCGCGCCTGGCCGAAATGCTCATCTTCTGCCTCACTTTCCACCTCCGAAGGCTCTCTTCCTCCGGTGACATTTTTCGTGAGGCAATAGCTATCTGAAAGTAAGCTTTTTAGTGATTCAATGCGGCCTGGAGGTTTAATTGTCGCTGATCATGCCATCGTTGTTTGTCGCGAAATAGAGATCGCAACAGGCATTTGAGCGTTTTCCCACCAGGTTCAATTCCACAAGTCTTTCTAGAACCCGGCGTACCTCGACGGGATTTCCACCCACCCACCACCTGGCTACTCCCTCGGCCGAATCTTTCGCCTTCGGGTTGCGGCGAAAGTAAGCCAGGATTTCGAAGGCTAGCGGGGAGTTTTCGGCGCGCTCGAGGACTGTACTCGCTCTCATGCCCCATGCATCCTGAAGTTATCCGTGTCGCTCATAATGAAAGTGCAACTCCCATGCCAAGGAGAGACACAAATAGGCATTGCACGTTACTGAACAAACGGCTCTGCGAAAGCATCTATCCTTGCCACCTCTCCTCTAGATCTTGAGAAAGCCCGTGAAGCGCTCGAACCAGAGTTCGGGTGCTGGCGGAGGCGAAACTGCGAAAGGATTTGTTTCTGCCGAAGTCGAACGGCCTCCCGGCTGCCGTCTGCCCTGTGGGCCGAATCGGACCGGAGGGGATGAAAAATAAGTTATCGAAGATGAGCCTGCAGATCTCCGCCGCCAAGGGGAAGCCTTCTTCGCACAGCCAAGAGGGTCAACAATGGAGAGTCCTTGGAACCTGCCTCCTGGACTGCCAATGCCCCAACAGACTGAGGGGGCCAGCCCACAAAGAGGTCAAATACCATCGACTCTGTAGCCAGTTCCCCTCGGCTAGTGAGCTGAAAGCTGAGGTGGATTCTCTGCAAATATGCCTTTTGAAAGCACTTTCTGGGAGTAAACCGCTACGTCTTCTTGAGCATGGATTTTGCACTATTCCTCCCCGGATAGGAAAAAGTGTTTCTGTCCAAGGCGCGAGCCTCCCCCCGACCCTCTGGTAGACCGCCTTTGTTCACCCCAGCCGAACTGCGATGTAAGACGCAACCGCTAAAGAGTCTTGCGGAGATGTTGTCATGTGTACGAAGGCGTTCATGCTTGGCCGCTCTTTAATGAGCAGTTCGGTAGAAGGCGATACCGGAGGCACGAGGCAGTTTGTCTCGCTCTATCTCAACCGGCGCTCAAATCCCTCATACGGAACGGGAGATCTTCACCGAGGGATCCTTCCCAACACCTCATTTCCGGTTGCCCTGCATGCCCGGGTAACCGGCGTGTTGGCCGGTCAACTCATAGAAGTGCGCTGGCGGACGACGGCACCCACGGCCACCACGCGTGAGCGGACGCTGGTAGTTAGGTGTGATTGATGCGTGGATCCACCACGTTTTTCTTGACTGGAAAACCGTTTACAGGAGGCTAACCGATGGCAGAGAAGTCTACTGGGCCCAAAAAGCCCTCCGATCATGGGGAAAAGCGCGGGGACGACGAGAGCACGAGCGCGCACGAGCACGCTCGGCACAAAGCCCAGTCTGGCTTCCCAGGAACGGAGCGGCGCAAGGATCGGGAGCGTCTAGGTCAGTTCAAAAGGGCACTCGATGTGATGCAGGTGGGCGTGACGATCGCCGACCAGGATCGAAGGATCCTCTACGCGAATCCTGCAGAGCTGAGTATGCACGGTTACTCTGCGGATGAGCTGATCGGACAGGATGTGGGCGTCCTTGCTCCTCAGGGGCTTCTGAGGCCTCTTACGCTGCAGCAGCTCAAGTCATTGAGGAGCTGGCGTCGTGAGAGTCTCAATGCGCGGAAGGACGGCAGCGTTTTTCCGGTCGAGATCCTTTCCGACGTGGCGATGAACGCCGATGGTGAGCCGATCGGAATCGTCAGCATCTCCCAGGACATCACCGAGCGCAAGAATGCGGAAGCGGCACTTCGGGAAAGCGAGGAACGCTATGCGCTTGCGGCCCGGGGGGCGAACGACGGGCTCTGGGACTGGAAACTAGATGACAACATAACGTACTTCTCGCCCCGGTGGAAAGCGCTGCTCGGCTACGCGGAGCACGAGATCGGAACCAACTTGGGCGACTGGTTCAACCTCGTCCACCCGGAAGACCTGCCCCGCTTGAGAGAAGAACTCGACAAGCACCTCACCGGCAAAACCGAGCATTTCGAGGCCGAGCACCGGATCCTACACAAGGACGGATCTTACAAATGGGTGCTTGCTCGGGGAATCGCGGTCCGCGATGGGTTAGGCAACGCAACTCGCATGGCGGGCTCACTGACGGACCTTACTGCGCGCAAGATCCGCGATCCACTAACCGGGCTGCCGAATCGCATCATTTTCTTGGATCGCGTTCGCCATGCGCTCGCCAGGGCCAAGCGTCGACCCAGCTTGTTTGCGGTGTTGTTCCTAGATCTCGACGGCTTCAAATTCGTGAACGACAGCCTTGGCCACATGGCAGGGGACCAGCTCCTAGTCGAAGTGGCGAACAGGCTCGCCCGCTGCCTTCGGCGGCAGGACACGGTGGCCCGCATGGGCGGCGACGAGTTCGCGGTTCTACTGGAAGATCTCTCTGGATGGGAGGAGGGCATAGCGGTCGTTAAACGAATTCAGGAAGAGCTCCCTCAGTCCGTCACTATCGCCAGTCAGGAGATCTTCACCTCGGCAAGCATCGGGGTCGCCTTCCACTCCGAACACTACCAAGAAGCTGAAGAGCTTATCCGAGACGCCGACACTGCCATGTACGCGGCCAAGTCTAAGGGCAGGGCAGGCTACCAGCTCTTCGATCACGAGTTGCGCCAGCACGTCGTCAGTCGGCTCAAGCTCGAGACTGACCTGAACCTGGCATGCGAACGCGGCGAATTCAGCCTCCATTATCAGCCGATCGTATCAGTGGACTCCGGCCATATCACCGGCGTCGAGGCATTACTCCGCTGGGAACATCCGGAGCGTGGACTTCTCAGTGCGGGCGCGTTCCTCTCAGTCTTAGAAGACACCACGCTGATTCATTCTCTCAACCGCTGGGCCTTGTTTGAAGCTTGCCGTCAGCTCCGAGAGTGGCAATCGGAGGCTGTCGCCGACGAGCGCCTGACTGTTAGTGTCAATATCTCGCCTAAATACATCGGCCAGTCCGCACTAGCCCCGGAGGTGCAGCAGGTGCTTCAGGAGACAGGTCTTGCGGGTCACTGCCTCCAGCTCGAGTTCACGGAACTCTCCTTGATGAAAGGGTCCGAGTCAGTGAGCGACACGTTGCACGAGCTACGGAAGATGGGCGTTCGACTGTGCATCGATGACTTCGGCACTGGCTATTCCTCTCTCAACTATATCTCCTGCTTGCCCATCGATGTCTTGAAGATTGACCGTTCATTTTTAGAACAGCGAACCCACGACACGGGTAAAGGCGACATGGTGAAAACAATTATTCAGCTCGCAAAGGACTTGGGCGTTCTCGCCATTGCCGAGGGCGTTGAGACTCACGAGCAACTCGTGCGGTTGAAGAGTCTCGCCTGCCCGTACGCGCAGGGATTCTATTTCAGCAAACCCGTGAGTCCGGCCCAGGCGCGCTCATTGTTGTTGACGCGCGGGGGCTTGACAAGCTCGGAAAGAAGCGGGGAAAAAGGGTCGCCATAGGCTTGACCGTCACGTCGATGACGGTTCACCGGGGACCTCGCTTCGAACAAGGAGGGGCTGCGCCAGAGGGCAGCCCCTACCATCCCAACCCCAGCCGTACCGGAACCAGGGTGCGCTCAGCCCCAACGGAACAAGTTTTAGAGGTTGACTCGATGCTACAGCGGCCCCGATGGTTTACCCCTCGAAAACATGTGATGGTGACCATAGACTACAACAAAGAGGGTCGGTCCGGAAGCTTAGCCAGACTCGGCACCTATGCAGCTTACGTTGACACGGTCGGCGAACTTCCTCTTGGTAAGAGAGCCAGAATGAGGGTGCGGGTTCCGGGACCAGACGGTCCTATCATCAGCTTGAGATGTACCATCAACGGGTGCACTGTGGAACAGGGTGTCGTGAGTTGCCGCCTTGATTTCTTTGTGGATACCAAGAATCTGAACAGAGCGCGCAGGCTCCTCACGCTGCTACAGCAGCAGAATATGAGCGGCTCCGAATAGCTGTTGGTGGCTGCAAAGCGCACGAGGTCTTTGCCCGGATTTCGCCGAGGATGGAGAGACCTTCGACCGGGCTTGCAGGCGGGGTCGATCTGAGGCTTTTGCGGCAAGCGACTATTCCAGGCCGTTATATGGAATGCCCGGGAGCAGTCGCTCGTGGTGGAGGGGATCGAAGCTATCGACCGCCAGCTATATACACGCGCATAATTAACAGGACATAATGCTCAAGAAAAAGGTTGAAGGTATCCTCGAATTTGCTCCGGACGGCGTTGCATGCTCTGAAAGACAAATGACAAAGTGTCATTGAGCTCCTTTTCGGTAGCGAAGTATCGGTTGTGAGTTCCCGTTACTCGGGTGTGATGCCATAGTCGTTCCGTCGCATTGAATTCCGGGGAATAGGCTGGCAAGTTGACGGCTGTCCACCAACTACGGTTCGATACAAACCAGGCCCAGACATCGCGGTCTTTATGATACGACGCATTGTCTTGAATCCAGATCACAGGGCGTGGATAGTAGCGTCGCGCTACTTGTTCCAGATAATCCAAATAGGTCTCTGCGTTGAAGACCTTGTCGCGACGATAGAGGAAACGAGCAGAGTATATCTCTACACAACCGAAGACCTTGATGCTTTTCCTCTGCCCTGTGACCGGAACCTCCGGCTGACAACCGAGCCGAGACCATGTTCGGTACAGGGTTGAGTCTTGGCGGAAGGATGCCTCGTCGGCATGGATCAGCGCCGCTCCTTGCGTTTTTGCGTTTTTTTTAGTTTCGGATAGGTATAGCGATGCCAACGGTCCTGCTTTTCTGGGTCGGCTTTCAGCAATTTACGCTTAGGCTGCTGAACCGAATATCCGATTTGATGCAGGAGTTTCCGCACATGGCCAGGGTGGTACGTAACGCCGAACTCGTCTCGTATCACTCGAGCGATCATCGGTGATGTCCAAACGCCCGAAACATATCCATACGCCACGGGCCCGCTGTCGATGATGTCACTCAAGGCCTGCTCATTTTCCTCAGTCAATGCTGAGGGCCGGCCAGGACGATATCCTTCCAACAAACCCTCATAGCCATATTGCTCGTAGTTCTTCAGCCATTCCGAGACACGTGAACGAGGCACTTGTCGTAGTGTGCCAAAACTCGGACGGGAGGGGAAGGCCATCATTATTTAGAAAACCTGTTCCGCTTGAATCAGGCCGCCATTTCGTTGCGGTTCTTGAAGTCGTGGCGGCGCCATAGGTCAG
>SDBT01012835.1_pt1 | contig 13444 bp, 30 predicted proteins | sample 2277101 | NCBI WGS metagenome assembly SDBT01 (sample SAMN10404973, study PRJNA504765) | marine sediment metagenome | isolation source: marine sediment core GS10_PC15, 103 cmbsf | place: Arctic Ocean: Southern Knipovich Ridge | collected 2010
CTACTATTATTATACTTTTCGTCCTTCATACTCTTCGCTCCGTCCTTCTTATTTCGTTTTTGTTATTCAATACTTTTTTTGCTATAAGACCTTGACAAACGAAATATAGTGCTTATATTATATGTAGAGTAAAAGATTATTTTACTGTGATACAGTAATTATCTACTGTGATACAGTAATTATCTACTGTGATACAGTAATTATTTACTGTAATACACTTTGAGGATTATTATGTTAGATACAATGATGAATAAAGTTCAAGAAATGGAGAATAGTGACAAGAGAAGTAAAAGCGTTCCTCTTCCTTTTCGTTGTCCTTTAGCAATATATAGATTATTATATTATTATATGAAAGACAAAGAAAATAATGTTAGTAATAAAGCTCAGGCTATTTGTGATTTGATTGAACTTGGTTTCAATTCTTACAGTATGGATAAAAATAAAAATAAAGATGGAAAAGGAGATTAATTATGTCAATTTATTTCATATCAGACGGCAAACATGTTAAAATTGGTTGTTCAATAAACCCAAAGGAAAGATTATCTGCTCTACAGAGTGGTAATCCTAACAAACTGACTCTTTTGAAGACCTTATCTGAAAAAGGTTATTCTGAAAGCAAACTTCACTCAAAGTTTGAGCAATACAAGACTTATGGTGAATGGTTTGAATTGTCAAAAGAGATACTTGACTTTATAGATAATGTAGAGAAAGACTCTCCAGTACAATCTTTACAAGAGAATTATCTTGGATTTATTCAAGATGTCGATAGAGTTTTTCGCCGGCTGAAAAAAGTTGTTATAGATTATGACAAACTTGTCGAAAAGTATAATATAGCACACGAAGTATATAGTATAAGTAATATACAAAAGATAGCTATTCAAAGTTTCCATGAGATGAGAGGTTATAAATATGAGGATTTAGCTCAGGCAGCATTAGGAAAAGTACCTGATGTTGATACGCTCACCCATGATGAAGCTATTTCAGTTATACAACATGGTAATGATTTGTACAAAAAGTTGAAAAAATAATACTACTATATTAAAGAGTGGTGGTTGTATCATATTGCAGGTAAGTAGTAGTATTATACTGCTACGATTTTGAACATTTGCTCTATCTTCTGCATCTGTTTCCTAAGTGTGTCAACACTTTGTTGCTGCCCTTTTTCGTCTCCCAAATGTAAGTTACCGTTCAATTTGGCATTAGGGTATTTTTCATCAAACTTTTCTGGATCACAATCAAATTCTTTTTCTTTTGCCATGATGATCTCCTTTCCTAAAAAGTCGGGGGTTAAATGCAACGCCGGTTCATTAAACAACTTCCTTCCCCTCCGAAACTAAATCTGGTTTAGAACAAACAACTTCGGTTCAAATAAGACTCCTTTAATCATATACAATAAGAGCATAACTACCACATCTTCACCTTCGCTAAAAACTAACTCGGGATTAAACATCAAATTGTTGGAGCGAAGCGACTCCTTTAATAAAAAAATTAAGGGCAAGACGATATAATGATGAATCCAGGCCTGAATTCACCTAACCGTCCTACCCTTAACTTTGTTACTACTGTAATAATTGTATCATAATAAAAATAAGGGCAGGACGACAAACGCCGCCCTACCCTACTACTATAATAATACTACGTCATATAAAACTAACTGTGAACTACCTTACACGGCAACATTGCCCTGTGCTGCCGGTAGTTCCGTACCCGTACCCAATACATTGGCTACTTCACCAACCAAAGCAGGAGTTGCCCCTGCAACGGTGGTACCTGCGGCAGCAGCCACTGCGGCTGTACCGGTATTGGTCTTGAGTTTGGACTGATCGCCCAACAGGATTGTACAACCGGTTGTTTTCGGCCCAATGACTTTGGCGTAGCCGTACTTTTCGCCGCCATTGTAGAAAGACTGGCCTCTGCGTGTCAGCAGTGCTTTCCATGTCAGGTTGTCGGGAGAACCGGGAACGTTCCATTGCGCCGGACGGCGACCTTCGCCGCTTGCCATGGCCACGTTGATCTCTTCAATCTTGGTGCGTTCAGAGTCTCCGCCCCATACGAATTCTCTGATGACGAACGATGTCATACGAACCTGCAACGGTGTCCCGTCAGGCTGTAGGATCTGGGCATTCGTGTTGTTGTACACATTTCCCCAATAACTGGAAGCGTCGCATATGAAAGTCATTTCTTTGCCCTGAGACAGATTCTTGGCAAGCATATCTGCCAATCCGCCCCAAGCGATCAGCCTGAAGCTGTTCGGGTCTGCCTTTCCATAGACGTTTACCAGTACCGGAATCTGGAGTCTCGCCCTGACGGCCTTTCCGTCGGGCTTGGTGTGCGCCGGGGTGTAAAGCATGTTGATGTCTTTGTTCGTGCCTACTCGTGCATTTATGAACGTGTGCTTGGTTAAACCGTGTGCTCGTCCACTCATAGTGAACCTCCTTTCTTACAATAATAAGGAATTAATATTGTGGCGGTGAACTGACACCATGCCAGCTTCGCCTTCGAACTCGTCGACCAACGGGAGAGAGAAAACTTCGCCTTCGACTTCAGCTTCGTCTTCATCTTCCTCGACCAACGGGAGAGAGAAATCTTCGAGACTTATCTCTCCTTCTTGTTCTTCGTCGTCGCTATCACCCCCTTCCTTATTGTTGATGTCAAGATTACCACCTTCGGCTTCGACCACATCTTCATTAGTCTCTTCACGAGATAACCTCTCTGGTGTTGTCATGCTGTGTATACAGTCATGTGTGTAATCCCAACTTACCAGTATATTCTCACGAATTGACATGTGGAAGGTAGGTGTTGCCCAAATTCTAAGACCAGTTTGCAATTCAATTTGAATTAGACCGTCTTTCTTATTTAGGACAACACCTTTTAACCATTTCATTACACCAACCATTGAACAACGCCGTTTTCGACCTTGGCACGCCATTTGTTGGTGCTGTTATCATCGCCGTCCATAATCCATGCTATCTGTGCACCTTGCTGTGCAGCCTGTGCAGGCGCTGAATAGTGGCCAGACGCATTGATTTTCCACTGATTCTGAGGGGCGATGAACCTCTTAATCTCCATACCGTTGTAATTGAAATACAGTGTATAGCTGGGCAAGTGCTGTTTCTGAGTGACCTTGCCTTTAACCATACCGGCATGAGCTGTGGTGGGAGAGTTAATAACGTATGTACCGGTAGCTGGGTCGACAATATCCATACCAATCAGGAAATTCTCGATACCTGGAATTCCGGCCATACTTAGAGGCTCCATTATAGCGCCTCTGAGTTCTGGGACAAATGGCGGATTACCGCCTGGTGTCCAGCCGCATTTTGCAAAGATGTGATTGACGCATCTGATAAAAACTTGTTCACACATTTCTCTCATCTGCTCTGCGGTGAAATTGTGGTTCGGCAGACCTGTTCTAAGCGCCTGACGGTTATTAAATCCAGTACCTGCTGCGGATGCAGCCGCTTGCTGGACTTGTGTCGTGGATGCAGGCAATTGAGTTCCTGTTGCATCCGGTGCGGGCGTCGCTCCAGGAGCAAATGTTGGCTCCGATGTTGCAGCTACTACTGATTGCGGGGCATTTGGCAACTGCGTTCCGGTTGCTGATATAGCAGGTGGAGTTGCCGGTATTGCAGCCGCCACTTCTGCGGGTGGGGCAGGACTTGGAAATTCAGGCAGGTCAGGCTGTATCGCTTCTTGTTCGTCAACGAAGTCGCCTGGGTCATAATCTTCACCGTCGTCGATAACAACTGGTTCGTCAATAGCTTCGACAGCTGCTATAACTTCCGGTGATGGTTCAACAATAGCCTGCTCATTTATCTCTTCCTGAGCACTTTCCCGTGCTATAGCTATCTCTTCAGGGGAATATACTCTTTTTGCAGAAGCAACAGCTTCTTGAACAGGCTCAACAATTTCTTCGAAGATATATTCAAGCTCTTCGGCTGGTACAAGTACGTCAACAACTTCTTCCAGCATTTTCCCACGTTCAGCCAGAACAGCTGTCTCTTCTACGTCAACAATCATTTCTGAAGCAGGAAGTTCGATTGTACCTTCCATTGAATCACCTACTTTCTTCAGCATTTCTTCATTGACAAGATTTTCCCTGTCTACTGCACCAGGGTCAGCACCTTCATCATGGAACGGAGAAGCGTCAACTTCGTTGAGAATGTCCTCATCTCCAGTATGTATTGGTGCTTCAAGAGCTGTTGTGGTTGGTGTAGCCAAGCTGAACTTAAGTTCAACCAAGGCGGCTGGGTCATTTTCCCAACCATGGTTATAGGCAATCTTAAACCAATGTCTGAAAGAGGCTACTACTGTTTCTTCGTCTTTCCAGAGTACATTGGTATTGTTCCGTTCATTGTACTGATGTATGGAATTCTGAGCCAATGCCCAATCTTCAGCATTGTCTTTTATTTCTCTGATAAAGAATTCCATAAATCGAGTACCATAAAACGGCTCATCTGCCATAGCTGCAGGTTCGCATTCGAAGTCCCTGACGAATTTTGTCAGTTCATCCATAGCCTGTTCAGCTATTATCTCTTCGAGCGTTTCTCTGTCTTCATCCAACGTTGCTTCAGGGTCTATGGCATATGTTACAGCATGCATAACTTCGTGCCATACGGTTGTGAGCAGTGAGAACCAGAGGTGCGCTCTGATACACATCAGCTCCATGTTGTTGCCTTCCTTGAGGGAACTGGCGGCTGAGTCGAAATGAATTTGTAGATTGACTCGGATTTCACCGTCTTCAGCGATGAATAAACCGAACTTGTGAGCATGCTCCTCACCTAACCCGTCAAAGTTTGGCAAGAATCTGATTTTACTGATACAATCTGGTGATATCTCGAATGCATCTTTGAGCAGTGGAAGCTCGGTTAGAATGTGATTGGTAACTTCAAGTAGCTTCTTGGATACCAGATGGTGTCCTGAAACTTCGATATTCCCTGCAATGACGATTGAGGGAACAACCTGTTCAGCCACTTTAATTACTTTCTCATTTTCTGGTTGCATAAAATGCTCCTTTTCATTTGAGTTAATTAAGGTTAATACGAATTACACGGCTTACTTTGTACCACCTCCTTTCTGATCCGCTTTTACTCTCTTGTATTCGCTTTTTGAACAGTAATCCCACGGGCCATAGTCAACGAGAAATTCTGCTTTTTCCTCTGTGATTCTTTTGACTTGAGCAGGAACCATATCTACTATGTTTTTTACACACTTCAAGATATCACCTCCTTTTTATTCCCACATGTGTCTGAACAAATACACGTAGTATTTATCCATACAAGTTGTCTTTCTTTCGCCAGGACAGAAATAACATCCACAGGATTCAGGATCACATTGCCATCTATGATTTCTGAAGTCAAGTTTTTCTCTCCAATGATACCACCATATTGTAATCTTTGAGGACACTCTGTACCACCTCCTTTCGATTTTTGTGGCTCATCCTCTTTTCTCAAACGGACTGTGAACCGTCTATGGTGGAGTTAGCCTCCCCGAACAGGCTGTCCATTACCATGATTTCGGGGATTGGGGTTATCATTGTTTCATGTCTATAGCTCCTTTCATTTCATTCGCTTCGTCTTCGTTTTCACTTCGCCTTCGTTCGTCCTTCGGGCTTCGAGAAAACTTCGGCTTCGCTTCGTTTCAATTGAATAACATTTCAAGACGTTTTTTGATAGCCATGTCAATTGATTCAGCGATTACTCCAATTGGTATAATACTGATTATTGTCCAGTTCAGTTCTGGCTCGAACTGTGCTTCGAATTCTACCAGAAGCTTGGTTTCGTCCAGATTTACCTGGATTGTTTCTGTAAGCGTTTCTACCACGATGCAGCCTCCTTTATCCTGTTGGGTATTCAAATGGGTCTGGTACGTAGGTGTCTTATATGTGTCAGTCCTACGCTTGATGGGTAACTGCTTACCGGATAGCCTTTGCAGTAGGCACACCAACTTGCATCTCCTAAGCCGTGTTTGCAGCGTTTTAACTTGTGCCGCTTCTTTTCTTCAGCAGCGACGATCTTTTTGATTATCTCTTTCGCTTTTTTCATAACGCTTTCCTTTATGGTTTAAGAGTTCTGTTATTCGGGCTTCGAGAAAACTTCGCTTCGATATGGTTTTGGCATATAACGTGTAATAACCTCTTCCAGTCTTCTTACTTCAGACACTAACCAAGTTATAGCCACTTCGTCGTCAGCCGGGTGTCGAGAATCTGTATATTCGGACATTCTTTTGTTGATGTCCTTTTCGATTTTCTTGATCATTACGATCCTCCTTTACAGTATTAAGGTTGCACTCAAGTCATGAGCTGTCATATGATTTCCGGCAGTTTCACGGACAATTTTTTCAACTCCGTCCATAAACTCTTTTGTTTCAGCCTTTGACGGAATGCCCGGACGTTCGAATCTCTTAGGATCGTAGACATGTTCCATGGCTTTTATGTGATACTCTCGCATGGTCTCTTTGTCAGGCCCTTTGTAATCCTCGTCATACCATTGGTTTATGGCATTAATCTGGCAAACGAGAAAAATGTCCTTTTTAATCTTTAGCATTGGTTAATCCCTCCTTTTAATATAAAAACCTAAACTATGTGCTTTGTTGAGATCCTCTTTTGATTGTTTAAATTCACCTAATTCAGAATGAAGAACCGCCCTAACGTAGTAAGCAGCACCCCACTTTGGATTAAGACGGATAGCCTGGTCGTAATCTTCTATGGCACGTTGAATCTTACCTAAATTGTAGTAAGCATTCCCCCGATTGTAGTAGGCTGCAGCATCTTTCGGATCAAGACGGATAGATTGGTCGTAATCCTCTATGGCACGTTGGTACTTGCCTAACAACCAGTAAGCAATCCCCCGGGCGGTGTAACCACCGGCAAACTTTGGATTAAGACAGATAGCCTGGTCGTAATCCTCTATACTGGTTGCATAACTGATACTGGTAAAACTTAGAATTGCTAAGAATAATAAAATTACTAATTTCTTCATGGTTAATTCCTCCTTTTCAGTTCTTTGTCAAGTAGTTGGATGTACACTCTAATATCATTGTCTGAGTGTGCTATCCACCTGTGTGTTCCCAGTATCACTTGTCTGTCTGAGATAGTATACCCCAGGTTCTTTTCTCGGTTCTGTGCCCATCTGATTAGCAGATGTCTCATAGGTATTTGTCCCATTAGTTAATTCCTCCTTTATATTATTTCCTTTTATTAAAAAGTATGTTGTTGTATTGCTATTTTAAATTGATTTCGACATCGAAAGAGCAATATTCACAGTATGATTCACAGTATACATCCTGGCGCATAAAGAAGTGTATTAATAAATTTTCTTTATCAGGCTTTATTTCTATAATACCTCCACGCGGTCGAGCCTCTATCTCAGATAATTTACCATCAGTATTAAAAATAAAATCTATCGATGGGCATTTGATACCTAAGACTAACTTTCCATTGTATCTATTTATACTTCTTATACGGTATGTTTTTGCACCTTTCCAATGGTTGGAGGCAAATATTATTCCATTTGGATGGATTTCTTTTACCTGTTCAACAGTTGAGCCCCACTCCACATTAAGTATACCATCTTTAAGTCCAATGGCGTAGCTATTACTACTGAAACTTAATGCAAATATAACAATTAAAATTGTAAATAATTTTTTCATAATTTCTTTTCTCCTTTTTGGCATTCTTTAATTCCTTCTTTTAATTTTGTGTTTGAAAGACTTTGAGAAGTTCAGGGTTAACATAAAAACCTAAATTATGTGCTTTGTTGAGATCCTTTTCTGCTTGTTCAAGTTTGTTTAATTCAGTATAGATCATTCCCCGATTATAATAGGCCTTGGCATACTTCGGGTTTAACTCAATGGCCTTGGTGTAATCATCAATCGCTCGGTCGCAGTCACCCAGAGAACATCTATACCTGTTTGCTTCATATTCGCTATCCGCCCGATTCATGTAGGCCATAGCATATTCCGGGTTTAACTCTATCGCTTTATTGTAATCAGCGATGGCCTTGTAAGGTTCGCCTATATCAGCATAGGCTCTCCCCCGATTATTGTAAGCCATAGTATACTTCGGGTTTATTTCTATGGCCTTGTTGTAATCAGAGATGGCCTGTTCATATTGGTATTTACCAGCATAGGAAAAACCCCGGCCAACGTAAGACTCAGCACACTTTGGGTTTGACTTTATGGCTTTGTTGAAATCAGCGATGGCCTTGTCAAATTGGCCTTTGCGCGCATAAGCATTTCCCCGATTCTTGTAAAAGGGCGAGAGGTTTTTTTCAAGATCTGCTTGATCCAGAACCTCGACAATAATAATAATAATTGCAAATTTCTTCATGATTAAATCTTCCTCCTTTTTACAAGTTCGTCTATCCAGTTGATTTTCTTCGGGTCTATACCTGCGCCATTATCGTTGAGCACTCTGACTACTTTTTGGGCGTGATACTGGCAGTAATTAACACCTTCAATGTACCAGTCTGCATCTTCGAAGCACATGTGCTCAAGTAAATCCCAATCACAATCATTCCCTTTACGCCAATCACAATCATTCCTTTTACGGGCTTTTTTAATAAAGATTTCTGCCATATTTACACCTCCTTATTTCATGGCAAGGCAGTCGCCATCAGTGTTGTATAAATCATACGCATATCGACATAATATGGTATTATCACACTCATTACAAGTGAATTCTTTCACTTGCAGATTGTCCCATTTCGTTGTATCTAAAAGGTTGCCCGGGACCAGTTCGTGAGTATTCATTTCGTAACCGTGGCATTTTGGCATTTTTACACCTCCGGAAAAAAAGTTGTTGGTTGCACCTTCAGTTTTTCATCAAGCAGTTGGATGTATGCTCTAATGTCATTGTCTGTGTGTGCTGCCCATTTGTGTGTCCCCAGCAGAGTTTTTCTGTCTGAGAGTTTATACCCTAACTTATTTTCACGTTTCGCTGCCCACCTGATTAGCAGTAGTCTCATAGGCATTCGTGCCATGTTATTACCTCCTTTTTATTTATACCAATCACCGTTAGAAACAAGTTTGCCCACTTCAAGCTCCCTCTGCCGAAACCAATGTGGTACTTGGTGGGGATACTTTTTAGAGTAAAAGAAGGCCATGATTCTAATCGACATGAATGGTGCATCTTTTATATACATAATGGTTATACCTCCTTTGTTTACTTCGCTTCGGTCTTTCGCTCTTCGGGTCTTCGAGAAAATGGGAAAAGGGTTAGCCGGGCAACTTCGGTTTTTTGTTTTATTGAGGCGTTACAACCTCGCTAAGGCGGGCGGAGAAACACGCGCGTGGATGTTTTAGTTTGAGTAATTTAAGCAGTACGGCGCGTGCATCGGCTCCATCTACCACTCATGAATATCACCTCCCTTTTAAAATCGGGATAGAGAACGAATCCCTACCCCGATTTCAAGTTGTTAAACTATCTTTTCATTAAACACGAACTTACGTTCTTCTTTATCATGTATAGGAGGGCGCTTCTTCATTCTTTCAGTAAGCCTCTTCCACTCTTCAAAAGCCAACCTGTCAACAGCGATGATTATGTTAATTTCTATACCACCAAAGTCAAAGTAAAAACCACCCGCATCGCCATAGTCATCTTGTGCCTCAGTTCGATAGTATTCGATTCCGCGTCCAGCCAAAAATAATACAATTCTTTCGGCATCTTTAAGCATTATTACGATATCCAAATCGCTATTAGGACCTACTGGTCCATATGCATGCGTTCCTGTTATAATGAATTCCAAACCAGGAATACGCTCCTCTACCACTTTACTCATGTCTACCATAACATTACCTCCTTAATATCCATATTTCCAAGATATCGTACCACCAAAAAGTCGATGTCCAGATTTCATGATATTGAATTGAAGCAGTTTGGCTTCAGGTTTAAAGCAACTTGCGTCTGAAAATCCAATATACTCAAGATCTTCAGGTTTAATTCCATGTTCTTTAGCAAGATCTCCTGCCGCTTTCTTAATTATTAAATACATGTTATTAATCCTCCTTTATCCTATTTGTTGAAATAATGCTCTAACCTGCATAAGCAGTATTCCCAGGTTGTTTAATCCCTGTTTGTTAGTGCATTTAGCACATGTGCAATTACCCCAGTAATTGTCATGCCACCAATTACCCTCAATTAACTGCCTGTTGCCAGTGTTAACCAATCGAGAACGTAGATTCTCATCAGCACTGAATTTGAGGATTAATGCCAAATGCATAGTGGTCTTGTCAAAACCCGTGCTCCAACCAGACCGCAGTACTACATCTCTACCACGAGCTTTCGCTTCTGCTGGGGTATTAGCCTGTAATATCCATGTTCGTAGACCAACATCAGTTGTCTTCAGCGCGCAAAAGAAATGCTCAGATGTAGGACATACCATCCATCCGTACACTATAGGATGTTTGAGAATGTGAAAGTTGGAGAGGAAATGATATTCCCCTCTGAATAAATTAATCACTAGTTCATCTCCTTTCTTAATAATAACCATCCCGTTTACAAGAAATCCACCAGCCTTGTGGTGCCTTCTCCTCAAGTGAATCTAACATATCCCACAACTCTTCATCAGGCCAGATGTTGCAGGCTTGTATTTGCCATAATAACCAATGATATAACATAAGTACCTCCTTTTTAAAATCGGGATAGAGAACAAGTCTCTACCCCGATTAGGTGGTTATTCAAGATCCTCATAGCAAGCAACATGTACCAAATTGTTGTACAACATTTGCTCACCCTCTGTTAGAGATTCCTGACCAAAGTAGTCGACCTGTTTGAGAAGATAACCATAACCTTCTTCCAAAATGGCCTCAATATTCAACCTCTTGTCAATTTCTTTCTTACATACTGGACACATAATAAACCTCCTTTTTAAAATCGGGATAGAGAACAAGCCCCTACCCCGATTTAATATTACATTCCACCTGCGCCACTTGCCATTTCGCAGCTTATTTTAAGATGGTCTTCGATTGTTATAAGCCCTAACTCTCTGCCTTCTCTATACCAAGTTAGATAGGTATCAAGCCTGCACCTGTAGAACCTGATAGGGACAAGCTCCTGCAGAGCGTCAAGAGTTTCCCTAATCTCTGTGGGCATTCTGCTAATAAGATTAGGATAGCCCATAAGCATATGCCAAGTAGGGACTAAGGTACCATCTTCCGTACCCTTGAATACGTTATGCATAATATCACCTCCTTTTTAAAATCGGGATAGAGAACAAGCCCCTACCCCGATTATAAACTTACTTACGTCCACAACAGCCTAGACAAGCATCCATGCCAAGCTCTTTATAGACCTTACACCCTGGACAGTTATTATTGGACTTCTTTTTATTCTTAGCCATAAGTACACCTCCTTTTATATGATTAATAAGATAGAACCTATTATGGTTACCACTACACCAACGTAGTTGTGTATATTAACAATCTCCTTTAGATAGAAGAAGCTAATAACAAACCCACCAACTGCAAGTGTAGTAGTACCAAGGAACCATGCTTGCATGAAGGTAGGTGCTTTCGCATAACTAATAGGGAAACACCAAGCTATGAATACAACCTGGACAACTGCGTAAACGAGGTATGTTGACAGACAAAGCCCAGCAACTCTGCTATAGGTAAGAGTTGTAAGAATAGCTAAACAACCGAGAATTTGAAGAATCCACCACATAATTAAATCTCCTTTTTAAAATCGGGATAGAGAACGAGTCTCTACCCCGATTGTTAAATGATTAGAATGGAAGGTCATGATCAAGGTCATCATCATATTTAACACTCTCTGTATTGAGCTCAGTTTCAAATACGTGCTCAATCATTGCGTCAGTATAATAAGCAAACGCCTTACTCGCATCACAATCTGTAGGAGTATCCTCAGGCAGACAATCATGATATGAGCAGAAGAGCATAGTGTCGATGTCTTCGTCAATGTTTATTATATCTGTAATTGAAAAATGGCAGTGTGTGTTCTTACACATGGGTATTACCTCCTCTTTTAAGTTTAAGTAGAGTGTCGGAACCCTCATGCGGGAAGTCCATCATATGGGACTCCATCCGGAGGATTCTACGACACCCTACTATACTACTTTAAATAGGGTAGTCGAAATCCTCATCCGAGAGTCCATCATGTGGGAACATCCATCTGGAGGATTCATCATCACCCTATTTCTTTTTAAATCGGGATAGAGAACGAATCCCTATCCCGATTGTTAGATTGTTAGTAGGTTCAGGTTTTGGTTCCGTCTGCGGCAACGTGTGTCACATGCGCGTTCGCATGGTCATCATCTTCGTTGCTCTTACCGGACCTCTTACGTTTGTCAATTCTATCAAGCATCTTCATCTCATTGCGATGAAAGGCAACCATTGTATTGACGATTCCAGCCGTTCTTGTGCTTTTGCTGCTCATTGTGCACCTCCTTTTAGGGCGGGAAAGAAAATTAAAGAACGTTGAACGGAGTGAAGTGCGCGTTGCTACAAACAATATACGTAAGGTCTACCTTAGTGTATATTAATGCATTACGGCGACATTTAGGACACTTAGTCCTACGCAGGCTTCCATCCACAGTAAGAAGTGGCTCAAATCCAGCCTTGATCGCTCTTACCCACATCGTTTTCTGACCTTTGGTCAGTGTGTGAAACTCTCTCTTGTACTTAGGTGTTGGCATGGTATTACCTCCTTTTAAAATCGGGTTAAAAGAAAAGATTAATAACTATTATTATAATAATAATGTTCGAAGCTCAGAACTCAATACATCGAAAAGTAAGGGGGGTGGCCCTATAATTATTGTAAATTAGTAAATAAATACCACTAATACCTGTGACTCCCTGTCACTATATTTTTTCCTCTGGGGTGGAGACGACCATGATAATTTAATGAGAAAACTTACTTATACCCCTTGACAAATAGAGTTTAATGATTATATTATAATAGAGGAGATAAAAATATTTTTTAATAATAAAAACATGTATGACCATGATACTATTATACTACTATTATAAAAAAGGAACCAAAAAATAGACAAGCCATACATAAATATGATATGTAGATTATACAGATTAGGAAAAATCACTATAATGGACTGTCATAGAGATTTAGGTAATTATTTTGGGTATCCTAAATGCTGTGTTGATAATTTCATAGGATTATTAAAGATGAAGAAAGAGACTGCGAAATATATGAATAAAAAATATGGTAAATCCAAAAACAAACTTAAATATGTAGAGTGTTTAAAATGCAGAGAAAGGAGCTTATAAAATGAAAAATGAACAAAGATGTCCACATTGTAATTCTACTAGAATACCAACAGAAAGTTTAAACTTCGATGGAGAGACTTATGTTTTTTGTGGAGAGTGTAAAAAGGTAATAACCTATGATGAATTATTTAGTATGGGTGTAGAAGAGCAGAAAATAGACATGAGAATTGATTATTACTATGATGAAAAGAAAGAACACGCAATT
>SDBT01012836.1_pt1 | contig 13443 bp, 13 predicted proteins | sample 2277101 | NCBI WGS metagenome assembly SDBT01 (sample SAMN10404973, study PRJNA504765) | marine sediment metagenome | isolation source: marine sediment core GS10_PC15, 103 cmbsf | place: Arctic Ocean: Southern Knipovich Ridge | collected 2010
TTAATGAACTTTTTAAACTTAAAGAGATGGATGCTCTCGTAGTTGGTAAACATGGTGGAGCAACCTTAGAGGGAAAACTAATCGCTAGTGCTCAAAGGATAAAAGAGTTAACACGCATCATAAATCGTGTAAAACCTGATCTGTCAATCGCTTTTGCTTCACCTGAAGCAGCACGAACAGCGTTTGGTCTCGCGATACCACATTATACAATTAATGATTCACCACACGCGATCGCAGTTGCACGATTAACAGTTCCACTAGCAACTAAACTTTTTTCACCTAAAATTATCCCGAAGAAAGTGTGGATAAAACTTGGTGCACAGAAGGATAAGATCATTCAGTATAACGCGTTAGATCCTATGGCTTGGCTTAGAACATCCATTCCAAACAGGGAAGTGCTATATGAGTTAAAATTGGATACATCAAAACCAATAATATTCTTCAGAGCGGAGGAATCTTTGGCGGCTTATCTTTTAGGTTACGTTTCAGAGAATGAATCAGTGATCATACCAATTATTAACAGCCTAAGAGAAAAATGTAAAATCCCAATACAAATAGTTGCTCTACCAAGACATATGGGTCAAGTCCCAGCATTAAAAACTGCTTTCCAAGATGATATAATAATTCCAAAAAAAGCAATAGATGGACCAAGTTTACTATTCTTCTCATCAATCTTTATAGGAGCTGGAGGGACAATGAGTGCAGAAGCGGCTCTTCTAGGAATCCCAACAATATCTTGCTATCCTAGAGACCCAACGTTGGTTGAAAAATATCTCATGAAGGAAAAACTCATCCTTCGAATAACTAATCCTGAAAAAGCGGTGAGAAGAGTGATAAAAATATTACATAATTATGAGCACTTTAAAGAAGCTCAAAGTAGGAAAGCAAAAATGTTGACTTCTAAAATGGAAGATCCACTAAGCTGTATAATGAAAGAAATTGAGAAAAATAATCCTCCGCAGTCAACATAACAGAGAAAAAAATTAAAGTTTTTTTCACAAATGGTCCTCCTCATTTAGTGTAAAGTAAGTAGGATAAACTTACCAAAAAATAAAATTAGGATAAATGTTGATATCCAGATAAATGAACGCATTAATTTTTCGAAGAAAAGACAATAAAAGATTCAAGTATAGGAGTTCTTATAAAACGAGTCCAAATTGGATTCCTAAAGGTTAAGTTATAATAGTATCTTCAACGATTCTTTACAGAACGTGAAAATGTATAATTAAGGAATCTCCTCAAAATGTAAGAGGAGTTATTATAGAAGGAGAGAAAGACACATGTCTAATGTGATGTGGACAGAAAAATATCGTCCTAAGACGTTAAAAGAAGTAGTAAATTTAAAAAATATTATTACAAGTCTCAACGCTTTTTTAAAATCATCTGCAACTATGCCACATCTACTCTTTGCGGGAAAAGCAGGAACTGGAAAGACTTCAATCGCATTATGCATAGCTAGACAAGTACTTGGACCCAACTGGCGCAGTTATACCCTTGAACTAAATGCTTCAGATGAAAGAGGAATAAGGATGGTTCGAGAGAGAGTGAAAAGTTTTTCAAGACATAGCCGCGGAACACTTGGAGATATTCCATACAGTATCATTATATTAGATGAGTGTGACCAAATGACTGCTTCAGCTCAGACAGCACTCAGAAGAATAATGGAAACGAGTTCAAGCGTATCCAGATTTATCTTAATTGCGAATTATTCAAGTAAGATTATTGAGCCGATTCAGAGTAGATGCGCAGTTTTCCGATTTGCAGCTGTAAGAAAGGAAGATATGGTAAAACATCTACAAACTATTGCAGAAAAAGAGAACCTCAAAGTGATTGGGAACACCATAGAGACAATTGTTGAGTTCGCAGAAGGGGATTTGAGACGAGCTATAAACATTCTTCAGACCTCAGTAAGATATGAAGAAGGAATGATGGTAAATGAAAAGACAGTACTTAATGTTGTCGGACAAGTGCATCCAAAGCAGATACAAATCATGATCAATAAAGCACTAAACGGTAAATTCATAGAAGCTAGAAAGATGCTAGAAGAGTTAATGGTAAGCTACGGTTTATCTGGAGTGGACATCATTCGTCAAATACATCGGGAACTATATAAAATCTCATTTTTATCATCTGAAGAGAAAGCTGAACTCGCAAACATTGTCGGTGAATATGATTTTCGTTTATCTGAAGGAGCTAATGAAGACATTCAATTAAGCGCCCTTTTAGCACAATTCACAAAATTTACTACATCAAGAGTAAACTCGTAGATGGATAAAGAGATGTGGGTTGAAAAGTACCGTCCGAAGACCATTGCTGAAGTCATTGGAAACGAAGACGCTAAAGCTTCTTTTATTGATTGGATGAAGAGTAAACGAAGAAAAAAAGCTGTCTTATTGTATGGGCCATCTGGGGTTGGAAAAACAGCGTTAGTGTATGCAGTTGCTCATGACCTCAATTATAGTGTCGTTGAGATGAATGCAAGTGACACAAGAACAAAAAAAATAATAACAAAAATTGCAGGTCCAACTACTTCACTTATTTCATTAGACAAATTCTTTCGCAATATTAAGGGTACACTTCTCCTCCTTGATGAAATAGACGGAATTTATGGTCGAGAAGACCGTGGCGGCGTTGGTACCATCGTAAAAATTATTAGAGAGTCTCAGATACCGATTGTTTTAACAGCTAATATAACTGACGTTCAAAAACTACGTCCAATTCTCAGAGTGAGTCATTCAATCAAATTTCGTAGAGTTCGCATGCATCTGTTGTTAGTATTTCTCAGTAAAATCTGTAGAGAGGAAGTTATTGACGCGGATAAACAAGCTCTAGAGATAATTGTACAGAATTGTAAAGGTGATGTAAGATCCGCTATTAATGATCTACAGATACTTGGTGAAGGAAAAAAATTTCTAAGAAAAGAAGATGTAGAACATATCACTTCGAGAAATCAAGGGTTAGATGTCTATGATACATTGAAAGGAATGTTTGCAGCTAAATCATCCAGAGACGCAAAAAAGATACTTGATAGCTCTCTCATTAATTACGATACACTTTTATTAACGATACATGATAACCTGCCACTTCGATATAAAAATCCAGAGAATTTAGCTGCTGCATACGAAATCTTATCAAAAGCAGATATTTTTCGAGGAAGAATAGGAATAGAAAAATGGCGACTACTAAAATATGTTTTCGATTACTTGACACAAGCAACAGTTATCGCTTCTGAAGAATTTCAACCATTCAACTTCACGTATCCACCGACTAAATGGATACTCTTAGCTTGGACAAAAAATCAGCGAAGGCAGTTGAATATAATATGTACAAGAATCGGGAGTAAATGTCACGTTTCACGTAGAACAGCAAAAATGGAGATTCTTCCATTTATAAAAATATTATTAGACAGAAATAGAGAAATGACAACTCAAATCAAGACATGGTTAAAGTTAGATGACGAAGCAATGCAGTATTTAAGGAAAATGAATTAATAAAACGGAAGCAAATAAAAATGAAGACGTTACATAAACGAAGATTTAAGCTTCCATTTATTGGAACAGAGCAATTTAGAAAATTGGCACAAATAGGGGTAAGTTATCGACAAGGATTTTTCTATATCTCAAACCTTAACAATGTTGAAAAAATTGTTGATTCCCTCTCAGAAATCCTGAAAGAAGAAATAAGGTTTACTCAAACATGTAATATTTGTGACATAGAATTTCTGTGCTCTGAATGTAAGTATTATAAGTCATGTCCAAGTAAAAATTTACCTTTTTATTGTATTTGTAAGACATGTTCCCAACAAAAGAATCTCTATGAACAATACGTCCAAAGAAATATACAAAGAATGAAAACGAGAAAATAAGTGTTATAGAAACAAGAGGGGATATGTACTGGGAAAAACTTCAAAATCCAAAGGACAAGTCGGGTTTATAGTTTCCAAAAAACAATGGCATAATCTCACAGGACGCCCAGCCACTAAATTTAGACAGTGCTTTCCCATTTCTATGGATCGCATGGGGATGTTATGGGAATATTGCTGTAATCGTTGCATTGATTGGGACATCAAATGTTGCCTAAAATGTGGTCATAATCAAGGTTGTATTGACTCTCCTTATGCTACAAGACGAAGAGCTCATCGCTCAATCTCAGAGAAAACCATGAAAAGTCATGGTTTATCAATATGATAACAAATCGCTTCTCGGGCTTAGAGTAACAATTCTAGCTTAACATTGATTATCTTTAATCATCTTTGATAAAATAAAATAATGTAGAAAGATTCTCCAGTAAGAGAAAATAATAAAAAGTCTTATATCTTGCCTTATCAAAGTATCAGTTGATTTAAGAATAGAGGTGTATAATATGTCAAGAGATCAAACATTAGGTGCATTAATCTTATTAGGCGCAATAGTTGTTATCGGAATTTTCGGATGGTTAATATATGTACCAGATTATCGAATTGCAGCGCTTATCCTTGTTGCCGCTACAGCAGTTGTTGGAGTTATGGGCATCATTGCATGGATAGGATGGACGATGGCAACTACCCCTGCTCCAGAACCAATTGGATCAATTGAAGAACCAGAAGAATCTTCAGATGAAAAAGCATAGAAGATTGAAAAATATATTAAAGAACGGACTATTGATTCGTTCTTTATTCCCTTTTCATTTAATGAAAGATAAAAGAAACTTTTTTCTTTAATAAAATCATGATGATTAGGATGAAAATTAAAAATTAGATAACACAGCAATGTCCATACATAGAGAAATATTTTAAGATGAAAAAGTTAGCATTGTCCTCATTTCAGTAAGCCAGCTTTTCGAACGAGACCATTGAATTCATCAATCTTAAGAGAAGATTTTCGAACACCTGACTCGTAAAGTTCTTTAACCATACTGATTAAATTCTGTAATTTTGGATCTTCCGGTGTTAACGTACTTCTAGTCAACTCCTCTGTTAAGTGCTTAATAATGGCTTTTCCAGACTGTTTTCCAATAGTTAACCTTCGAACATTCCCAACTAATTTGGGAGGATAGGGTTCATAAGTGAAGGGGTTTTTCAGCACACCATGAGTATGGATACCTGATTCATGAGCAAAAGCTGTTTCCCCCACTATTGCCTTATTCGGAGGAATGATGCATCCAGTTGCAAAGCTCACATAATCAGCTGCTTCTTTTAACCAATAGATTCCATTCTCAAATTTAGTCACCCCGTAGTGAAGGTAAAGGTTTAACATGACTTTCTCCGTTTCAGCGTTACCAGATCGTTCACCCATTCCAAGCATCGTAGTACTCAGGTAAACTTTGTCAAACAGCCCATTAGCAGCTTTAAGAGTAGCTATCGTATTTTCAACAGAGTTCCCTAAATCGTCATGAGTGTGAATTTCAATGTTTTTTATTTTGGTTTCCTCTTTAATTTTCCTCACTTTCATCGGAATACCATTTGGTAATCCAGCTCGGGGATCAGAGATTCCTATTCCAACCGTATCACAGAGCCTATATGTTTCAGCGCCAGCATCGGCAATAGCATTAATAAATTTCTTCTCAAAATTCCAATCCGCCCTAGTACCGTCTTCACCATGAACAAAGGTGACTAAACCATGCTCACGTGCGTACTCAACACAATCTACAACCCTAGAAATAATATCATCAGAAGACAGTTTTGGCCATTTAGATTTTAGATGGATGTAAGAGACAGGATGGGATATACCAATTTCTTCCATATCGAGTTTAAGAGCAAGGTCAATATCATCTTTTGATGCTCTACACCAAGAAGCCAAACGTACATTGAAGTTCATATCTTGAATGAGTTTAATAGCTTCTTGATCAGGTTTCCGATATTGATGAACTTCAACTCTCTCAACACCCATCGCAGCTAATAAGTAAACAATATGTACTGCATGCCGAGGAGCAACAGCTGTTCCAGGCATTTGAATCCCATCTCGGAGTGTGCAATCATCGATGATCGGTTCTACAGTTAAAGATAGTTTATTATAATCAGTGTAAGAATCGAGTTTAAAGGTACTTTGTTTAGTCATGTTCAGTTCACGTTTATTTAAGTGATATATAAATAATTTTGATAAATTGTCAAACGTTAATTTTTATCATTGAATATTTTATAAGATTTTTTTTAAGTAAATACTCTATTATATTTAAATATTTTGTATAAATAAGCAATTTATACGTGTATTTATAAGACATATAGATAGTTTTATATACTTCTCATTATTTATGAGTTAAAAAAAAGTGTTGATAAAAATGACGGATGAAGAGATTAAAGACGTAATATTAAACAAAGTGAAAGAGTCAAACATTAAGTTAATCATTTTACAGTTCGTAGATATTCTTGGAACCGTCAAGAGCGTCACGATTCCCGTACAACATTTAAATGAAGCATTAGAACGAGGTTACCCTTTTGATGGGTCATCTGTTGAGGGATTCGTCCGGATCTATGAAAGCGACTTAATCGCAATGCCGGACCCTGCAACATTCAGAATACTTCCCTGGCGCCCTAGCGACAGAAAAGAAGCTAGACTTATTTGTAACATCCAAAGACCCGGTGGAGAACCTTTTGAAGGTGACCCACGCTTCATTCTCAAACAAGCTTTGAAAGAATCAAAAAAGCTAGGTATGACTTACAACACAGGCCCCGAATTAGAGTTCTTCCTTTTCAAAAAAGATAATACTGCACAGACAAAGATCGTTCCTCATGATAGAGGAGGATATTTCGATTTTTCGCCGCTCGATATAGCCTCAGACGTGCGACGAGACGCAACTTTTGCACTTCAAGAGATGGGGTTCGATATTGAAATGAGTCATCATGAAGTCGCACCAGGTCAACACGAGATAGATTTCAAGTTCGAAGAAGCACTGACAAGTGCAGATATGGTAATCACATTTAGAACAGTAATTAAAGCCGTCGCATTATCTCATGGTTTACACGCTACGTTCATGCCAAAACCTCTTTTTGGTCAAAATGGATCGGGGATGCATGTTCATCAAAGCTTATTTTATAATAGTTCTAATCGAAACGCCTTCTTCAACTCTAATGACAAGTATAATCTCTCAAAGATGGCCTACCACTTCATCGCTGGTCAACTTGCATATTGTAGAGAAATAGTAGGGCTTCTCGCACCAACAGTTAATTCCTATAAACGCCTTGTTCCAGGATATGAAGCCCCAGTATACATATGTTGGGGTAGAAAGAATAGATCTGCACTAATTCGTATTCCTGAATATTTTCCAGGAAATGAAAAAGCAATGCGTGCTGAGTTAAGGTGTCCAGATCCGTCATGTAATCCATACTTAGCTTTTGCAGTAATGTTAAGAGCAGGTTTGAAAGGAATAGAAAATAAAATGAAGATTCCAGATTCAGTTGAAGAAGATGTCTACGAATTTGATGACAAAAAATTAACTCAATTCTACATCAAGACTCTTCCCGCATCATTAGGAGAAGCAATCGAAGAAATGGAAAAGAGTGAGTTAGTTAAAGAAACCTTAGGCATATTTACGTTTAACAAGTATCTTGAAGCGAAAAGAAGAGAATGGAAGGAATATCAACTGCAGGTAAGTGATTGGGAGCTCCAAAGATACTTATCTCTATAATTTTATTTCAAATATGCATTCTTTTTTGTCAAAGTTAGAGGATGATTCCATAATGATAAATGAGTGCTTGTTGATATAGCGTTTTGTATAATTATTTGTTAAAAGAACAGATGATCATACTCTTGAAAACAAGTGTATTCTAAGAGTATTTCTAAAGAGTTTTTATTAGTAATTGGATTAGCTTATAGAACTCTTTTTTCATATTAAAGCCTTCAAGAAAGAAGAAAAAAATTGAAGGATTCATCGATGAAGAAATATTTACAGAAAATGACAAAAAAAAGGGAGGAAAATAAAAAATCTGAAGAAATAGAGATTAAAAAAATGGCAGAACGCATCCTCGTAGAAGCGCGAAAGATGGTTAAGCTCCAAGGAAGACATGCGGCGGAAGAAGTTCTTCTAGAGGCAACAGCATTAGCAAGATGGATGAAACGACCATTCTATATCGCCTAAATGAAGAAAACAATATGGATTCACGTCACGGATACAAATTTCTGAAAGATAATAACATCATAGACAAAAATTTAATGAAAATCTCGTTATTTCAAGGAAGCGTTAGTGAAAATGGTCTATACAAGAGTTTAATAATGGAAACTTTTAAGAAAAAGCTACGTTTTAATTAATGATTGGGTATGTATGTTAGATAAATTAGATGTAAGAATCCTAGAAATAATCAATAAAGCATCGTCTATTGTCAGATCTATAAGTGAAAAAGAGATTGAAGTCGGAGTCCTTTTTCCTTCAGTAACGACATTAGACATTAAACGTAATCTGCCAACACAAATTGAGTTAAATGTAATAAAAGGCAGATTAAATGCTCTAAAGAATGAGAAATATATCTATTTCGTTTCAGAACGATGGTGGTTAACAGAGAGGGGAAAAGAAGTCCTCGGTAAGACAGATTCAAATACCTCCGTTCAAACCACTTCTTTATCTAAACCCATGGGTAAGATTTTAGAAGAGACTTTCTCCAAATTTGAAACCAAGGGAGAAGAAACGGTTCAACATAAATTACTTCTAATTAAAAAAGATGAACTTCTAAAAGAAATTAAAAAATTAGAAAAAAGATTAATTCAAAAAAAGGCAGAATTAAACAGAATCTATAAAATCATCCCAAAAGATTGAGTTCAAAAGTTTAACCAAATCGACAGTTATATATGCATAAAATGCATGTACCGCACAAGAGAATGTTAAAATTAACTAAAGAACCGGGCATTTATCGTATTGGGAGCCCTATTTCTTTGCTTTATTAACCTACAAAAACAGGTCTCTTTGATAGATACGTCGGTAACGACAGAATCTTATATGGACGTCCTTTAGTTTTTCTTTTAATCTCTGTAATTAATTCTTGCAATATTATGTGTTGTATATCTCGCGATTCACGAATTCTCACAGGCAAGGTTTCAGAATTTATTTCCTGCTCACCAACACAAATTATGTATGGAATCCATTCTCGTTCTCCACGTCTAATCCTTTTTTGAACAGTCATTTTTCTATCGTCAATATCAACTCGTATCTGATTCCCAGTAAATTTCGTTAAAATATTCTCACAATCTCGAACATATTTATCAGTAATCGGGATTAGTCTCACCTGCGTTGGCGATAACCAAAGTGGAAACATAGGTGATTTACCCTTTTTTTGATCAGCATATGCTTTCTCCAATAAAACGTAGATACATCTTTCGATTGCTCCACTTGGACTACAATGTAAAATAATGGGAGTTCGTCTCTCCCCTTTCGCGTCTACATATGTAATATTATACCGTTCAGCATTTTCAACATCTATCTGATCCGTTGATAGAGCTGAGGCTTTATCCAAATTATCTATAAAATTAATCTCCCACTTTAAAGTAAAATAGAAGAACCTCTTAGGCCAAATCTCGATTAATACAGGTTTACCGAATGATTTGACAAAGGAAGTGATAAAATGTGTATTTTCCTGATAAAAGCGACGAGTAAATCTAATTGCAAGTTCGTAATGCTCGCTATCTAAATCAAGGCCTTCTTTTAAAACATCCAGAGAGAGTTTAAATCTAACATTTACTTCTTTTAACGCTTGATCCAAATCAGTACATATAGAATGTACATCAGGCATCGTAAAAGCTCTCAATCGTCTAAGACCGGCCAATTCACCGCTCTTTTCCCTTCTGAAACTATATCGAGTCAATTCATATATTCGGTAGGGGGTCTGCTTATAGGAAAACTGTGCATCATGAGTCATGAGAAACTGACCGAAACAAGCGGAAAATCTTAAGAAAAGCTCTTTATCGTCTGAGTTAATGATGTATTGCCTTGCAGGGAACCTTTGTAAGTAATCTGCCAAGCTGGGATGGTTAAGATCATACATAATAGGCGTTTCAACTTCCATACCCCCATATTCAATGACCTTCTCAGTTACAAACTGCTCTAATAGAGATTTGATTAATCTACCTTTTGGATAGAAGCGTAAATTTCCAGGGTCACTTCCAGGTTCATAGTCTGCAATCTCCAATCTTTTCATAAGACTTACATGAGGTGGAATTTGGATAACCCGTCTCATCTTTACCATCTCGTATTTAGCGAATTTTGCCAAGTTAGTATATTGAGAAAAGTTAAATTGATCAATTGAAATCAATTCACCATCCAGATTCATTATGAACCATTCTGAATTCAATTTTTCTTCAGCTTTCAAAGCTGCAGAGATTACCTCGTGTGGTTTCTCTTCAGGTTCGTCCTTTTCAAGGAAAACCATTGATTGTTCCGCTAAGGGATGTCCCTTAACAGAAATGGAGAATTGTTTGCACCAACCAAATGGCGCTCTATAAGTTTCTAAACTCAACTCACGGGCATGTTTCTCCATCTCTTTAATTACTTTCAATGCAACGCTCGGTTTTGCCAATGCATTACTTAGATGAGCATAAGGATAAAGAAGGATTCGATTTACATTCATTTTTAATAAGGAAGATTTTATTTTCTCTACTGATTCCCTTGCTATCTCTTCAGTATCACCATCTTCAATAGTAACAAATAAGACGACGATTTCTTCAAGTCTAACTCTTTTTCGTTCAGCTTCTTCAGCGGAAATTATCTCTTTCTCCATTGGTTCATATTCTATAAAATCAGAATGTAGTTGAAGAATTCGCATATTTACCTCTCACCAGTTCAAACTTAAAACAATATATATTCAATTTAAACCTTTTTTTATATTTGTGTTGATTTTTATTATTTGTTAACATCTTTAAGTGTTCTTTACAAACATTATTCTGCTATCTTTTTTTAATGGATCACATGTATTTGTTTAAACGGGAAAAAATTGATGAAAAAATGATAAAGACTAGAATCCCAAAGAAACCGGGGATATACACGTTAGTTCTTAAAGTTATTCAACCATTTAGAATGAAAATTGGAAAACTAGGTTGTCACAATTTTCCTATGGGTACCTATACTTATACTGGTTCAGCTATTGGAACAAAATCTTCTAATTTAAATTTAAGAGTGGGACGCCATCTAAAGCCTAAAAAAAAGAAGCATTGGCATATCGATTATTTCCTAAGTTCTGAGAGTGTTAGGATATGGATAGTCATATTTCTAGAGACCGATTCTAAACTTGAATGTAAAATTGCACAAAAACTGTTTAGGATAAATGGATGCAGCATCCTCGTTAATGGATTTGGCTCGTCTGATTGCAAGATGGGATGTAAATCGCATCTTTATCATTTCAACAATACACAGGAAGAGGTAATACCAAAGATTATTGAACAGTATGAAACATTTGGTATTCCAAAGATTCTTCAAGTAGAGAATGGGGAATCGGTTAGAACAACAATTACTGAAAAACTTTATAGTAAAAGATAAGAAACTTTTTTACATTGAAAAAATGCTAAACTAATCAGGAATAAGTGATCTGTAGAGAATCATTAAGAGAAAGATTGCTCAAAGCTACACTTTTATTGTAATTGATATACGTTGAATAAGCTCTTTATATCTATTCCTTATGGTAACTTCAGTGACGTTGGCTTGTTCAGCAAGCTCTCTCTGAGTCCTCCGATCATTTACTAATGTAGAAGCAATATACGTCGCTGCAGCTGCAATTCCTAACGGACCGCGTCCACTTGTTAAACGCAAACTCTTAGCAATGCTTAATATGCGAATGGCAATAGTTTCAGCGTTCCCAACTAAACCTAATTGATTGGCAAACCGACTAATATAGTGTGAAGCGGTTGACGGAGGAACAAAAGTATTTAATTCTTTGATCATAAATCGATATGATCGCCCTATTTCTTTTCGATTTACAAGAGAAACTCGAGCTACATCATCCAATGTTCTAGCAACGCCACATTTCCGACAGGCCATATAAATAGCGGCGGATGTTACACCTTGAATTGATCTCCCCCTTATCAATCGGAGGTTAACAGCTTTCCTGTAGATGACACTGGCAGTTTCTAGTATGTTTTTAGGAAGATTCAACGCTGAACTCATTTTTGATAATTCTGAAAGAGCAAAGGCAAGATTACGCTCAGTAGCATTAGAAACTCTTGACCTTTGCTGCCATTTTCTAAGCCGATAAACCTTAGCGCGGTCAGCTTTAGGAAGAGTTTTACCATAAGTGTCCTTATCTCTCCAGTCAATAATCGTTGATAAACCTTTATCATGAATGGTAAATGTTAAGGGCGCACCAACCCGTATTCGCTTCTCCCTTTGTTCACTAGTAAAAGCTCTCCACTCTGGCCCCATACTTTCCATTTTTTCCTCTATTACATATCCACATTTAATGCAGACACTCTCTCCAGTTTCATAATCTCTAATAAAACGGTTTCCACCACATTCAGAGCAGGTCCATTCTGGATTACTTAGTGCACGAGTCGGATCACTATTAGATTCAACCATTTAACAGATTTCCTTTAAGTTTCATTATGTTTGGGTGTAAAGAACGCGGCCAATATATTGATCTGGGTCCTTAACAGATGGAGCTATAGAAACATAAGGATTTTTGATCGGACCAAAAATATCAAAAATCCGTCCCACGGGTTTGCCCTTAGCAAGCAGAACTTTAGTCCCAGTTCTAACATTAAGAGCCGTTCTTAAGATTAATTTTTTACTATTAGAAAGATGGAGCACTTTTCCAAGTCGTTTCAAACAGTACACCTAATACTATTGAATAAAAGGTTACTTATATTTCTTCCAATAACGCCATAAAAGCAGCAAGTCTTAATTGATTTTATTATTCAATTAATAATATTGCGTTAAGCACTCCATCTTGCCCGGGCCTAGATGTTATTATGGCTTTACCGAGAGATGTTTCGATAACAGCACCTCTAGTGATTACCTTTCTTCGGTTATAATCAATATTGGCAGTATTCTCGACAATTTTATCTATTGTAACCTTCTCAGTCTTTCCTGTTCTAGAAATAGAGATATTGACATATTTTTCTTTAAGTAATTTTATCTTTTTTTCACTACCATACATCTTCTTAACTTTTCTTTTAGATTCACCTAAACTAGTCTCTGTGGGATATCCACCTGCTTCGATGGCTCGTTTTGTTCGATAAGACTTTCTTCTACCACCAGTAATTTTTCTCTTAGTTAGAGCACTATGCCATGTTGGCAATTTTTTAAAAACCTCCGACTGAAAAATAGTTTAACTTCAAGATAAAGTAAGTAACTAATATACTTTCCCTGAACTAAAATATCTATCTGATTTTAAAAAAAAATGGGGGGAAGGACTATTACCCACCCATGCCGCCCATACCGCCCATGCCACCAGGAGGCATCGGAGGAGCACTAGACTTCCCAGAAGCAATCACATCATCAATCCGCAAAATCATACACGCCGAACCACTCGCAGCCTTCACAATCTGCTCCTTC
>SDBT01012837.1_pt1 | contig 13443 bp, 7 predicted proteins | sample 2277101 | NCBI WGS metagenome assembly SDBT01 (sample SAMN10404973, study PRJNA504765) | marine sediment metagenome | isolation source: marine sediment core GS10_PC15, 103 cmbsf | place: Arctic Ocean: Southern Knipovich Ridge | collected 2010
CGGTTTTCAAGAGTGGCCAGAGAGGAAGGCGATTTACACAGACCTTTAGCCAAGCATATCAATCTCAGAGAGATATTTTGCATTAAAGGCAAACGCACCATAAACAACGGATACATCGTCAAGCGGAGAGGCCGGATGTTTCTGATAGAGAACCCATCTATAGCTATGAGAAGGCGAAAAGTCGAAGTCATGGAGCATTTTGATGGGGAGATTGCAATAAAGTTCAACGGCAGATATTTAAAGTTCGAGGAGATTATCGTTCCAAAACCAGTCCAAATACTAAAGTTGGAAAAACCGAAATCTGAATCCGTTAAGAAAAAATCAAAATACATCCCACCAGCTAATCATCCATGGAGAAGACATCAGCCTTCGCTTTATCATAACTTTTATCTAGAGAGGATTTAGACCATGGCAAAACCGGAAATATTCGCTTTGCCCGGAACAGGAAATATTCGCTTTGCCTTGACACAGTTTTACATTTATTTGACAAAAAATTGGACTTATGCTACGTGATATGTTGATAATTTGGTCGGCACATTATTTCAATTAAAATACCAAATTGCAGAGAACATAATTTATTTCCGTATGAAATTTTAATTGAAGAATCTATTGCAAAAGCGCAAGTCAATGGAACTTTATAAATAAGAGAGGGATTTTTCATTCTAAATTAAAAGATGTTTCCATTGAAGGGAGGTAATATATAAAATAAAAAGAATGGGATAAAATTTTTTCTCGTGAATAAATTCTCAATTTTAAAGGAGGGATAAGATGTTTAAAAACAAGTTTTATTCTTTAAGAATTATAATACCGGTCCTCTTAATTTTAATTCTTGGAGGGGTTTTTTCTTTTGCTCAGAGAGTTCCTCCTCCTGAAGAGGTCCTTGGCTTCAAGGTAGGCGCTGATTTTCATCTTGCAACATACGAGCAGGCGCTTGAGTATTTCAGAGCACTGGAGAAGTCTTCCCCGATGATAAAGCTCTTTGAGATGGGAAAAACTGCGATGGGAAAGCCGATGATTTATGCCGTTATTACCTCGGCTGAGAATATGGGGAAGCTGGAGCGTTTTAAGGAGATATCAAGAAGGCTGGCACGGGCAAAAGGACTGACTGATGAGGAAGCCCGCCGTTTGGCTGCTGAGGGGAGAGCGATAGTTTATATTGATGGTGGTCTCCACGCTACTGAGGTTGCTCCTGCACAGGATACTTTTAAGCTGGCTTATCACCTACTGACATCTGACGACTCTAACACAAGCCTGATCCGTGAGAATGTCATTTTTCTTCTTGTTTTTGCTAACCCTGATGGGATGGATATGGTAGCTGAGTGGTACCACCAGAATGTTGGTACTCCTTATGAGATTAGTCCTATGCCCTGGTTGTACAACAAGTATGTGGGTCACGATAACAACCGTGATTCCTACATGCTTAACATGGCGGAGACCCAGAACCTCACGCGCTTATCAAATCACGAATGGTACCCAGTGATTATCTATAATCCTCACCAGAAAGGTCCTTTCCCTGCAAGAATCTTTATCCCACCAAATGCGGAGCCGGTCAATCCCAACTACCATCCCCTGGTAATGCGTGGGAAGAACCTGGTAGGTTCTGCTATGGGGTTTGCTTTTGACCAAGAGGGAAAGGATGGGGCGATCTCCCGTATTTCATACGACCTCTGGTATCCCGGCTATGTGGACCAGGTGGGTGATTTCTTCAACACCATATCCATCCTGACCGAGACTCAACTCTATCACTATGCCACCCCCCACTTCTACACCCTTAATGATTTTCCCGAGGCTTATCGGGATTTCACTCCTTCAGTTTTCTATCCCAGCCCTTGGAAGGGTGGCTGGTGGCGGTTGAGGGATGCTGTAGAATATTGTTTTACGGCTGCCAAAGCGGTCCTGCATACAGCTGCCAAATACCGCGAAGAGTTCCTCTATAACAAATACCAGATGGGAAGAGATAATATCGCCCGTTTCGAAAAAGAGCCTCCCTATGCCTGGATAATACCTCAGGCACAGTGGGACGCGCCAACCGCTGCACTCCTTCTCAACAAGATGATACTGCTGGGAATAGATGTCTATAAGGCGGATAAGGGTTTTGTCTCCGATGGTATCTCCTATCCCGCGGGGACCTGGGTCATACCTATGAACCAATCCTTTGCCAATTTTATCAAGACCATCTTCGAGGAGCAACGTTTTCCTGAGTTGTCGAAATATCCTGCCCTGTGGCAGGGTGTGGTTCGTCCGCAAAGGTTCCCAGGCGCCTATCTTCCTCCTTACGATATGGTGGGATGGACCCTACCCTATCAGATGGGGGTGGAGTTCGCCAGTGCCAATACTCCTTTAGAGGTGCGTCTTGCTCCTGTGAAGAAGGCGATGCCTCCAGCAGGAAGGGTGGAGAGGGGTGCAGGATACGCCTATCTGATATCTCCTAAGACCAATAACAGCTTCATCGCCGTAAACCGGATACTCAAGAAGGGCGGAGAGGTTCTAAGGTCTCGGGAGTCCTTCAGTACTGGGGGGAAGAGCTATCCCCCAGGGACGCTGATTATCCTCTCCAGAAGCATCTCCAGGTCTTTTATGGAGTCGCTTGCCAAGGAGCTTTTTCTCACAATTGATGGAACTGGAAGTCGAGTTACGGCAAAGACTTATAAGCTGAAGACTCCGAGGGTGGCGCTTTACAAATCCTGGGTTGCCAGTATGGATGAAGGCTGGACCCGCTGGCTCTTTGAACAGTACGAATTCCCCTTCACCAACATTCACGATGCCGAGGTGAGAGCAGGGGATCTGGGGAAGAAGTTTGATGTAATCGTCATCCCCTCTATATCTGCCAATGCTATTGTTGATGGGCATAAACCAGGCACCATCCCCCCACAGTATACTGGAGGGATAACCAATGCAGGTGTTAGGAACATAAAGAAATTTGTTGAGGAGGGGGGAGCCCTGGTCACGCTGAATTCCGGGTGCCTTTTCGCCATAGATAAGCTGGGATTGCCTGTGAGTGATGCTCTGAAGGATGTCAGGCCGCCCAGGCGCCGCGAAGCCCCGAGAGATGCCAAACCGCCCGAGTTCGTTTGCCCCGGTTCTATCCTAAGGATGGAGTTTGATCCCAAGCATCCGGTTGCCTACGGGATGCCTGAGGAAGCTCCGGCTTTTTTCATACGCAGCCCTGCTTTTACCATCCTTCCCTCTTTCGATGAGGAGAAGGCGCCCATGGTCATTGCTAAATATCCAGGAGGGAGCCTTCTTATGAGTGGCTACCTGAAGGGGGAGAAATACCTTCAGAACAAAGCTGCAGCGGTGGATGTCTCTCTTGGCAAGGGAAAAGTGATACTCTTAGGCTTTGGGGTCCAGCAAAGGGCTCAGCCTCACGGGACTTTCAAGCTCCTGTTCAATTCCCTGTACTACAGCGCCGCAAAGTAGAGAGTGCTCTTGAGTTCCTGCCAGTAAAAGGGATTCTTAGGAAGATATATCTTTTTAATTGAATTCAACTATAAAAATAAAAGATTTAAAGGAGGTAATTAAATGAATTTGCTAAGAAGGGACTTTCTGAAAAAGCTTGGTAGTGTTTCTCTGGCATTATTGCTAGCGCTGCTGTGGGGAAAAGGGGTAGCCTTTGGTCATCGAGTCGATCCCGCACCTCATTCTTCAGGAAACATCAAATGGGAACAAAGGGTTGATAAGCTGTTGAAGGTATCGAAGGGAGATATTATTTTAACAGCAGTAGGAGATATGATCTTCAACCGGGAAATAAGCGGTTTTAAAGAGCCTCATTATCAAGATCTTTACCGCATAATGAGAGATGCGCATATAGCATATGGTAATCTGGAAATGTCTTTGAATGAAAGGCCAGGGAAGCAAAGAGGAACATTTAATTTTCGCCAAGGGAGAGATTTCGCTTGGGAGATAGCTAAAATCGGCATTAGTCTGGTTAGTTTAGCAAATAACCACGCCTTAGATTATGGTCCGGAAGGGCTTAAAGACTGCCTCCGCATCCTCCGACAAAGTGGCATTAGCTCTGCTGGTGCTGGCTCAAATCTATCGCAAGCCAGAGCGGCACGCGGTAAACAGGTTTATAAAACTAAGTTTGCCCTCCTCTCTTTCATGTCGCCTGGCGGTTGGGAGTCAACTCCTGAAGGACCCACCATCGTTAGAATCGGAGCCCCCTCTGTTTTGATTGAGAAGGAAGATGGCAGTACGGAAGCAATCCGTGCCCCCCTTGAGTCGGACGTAAAAGCTATGGAGGATGCAATTGTCATGGCCAAGAGGCATGCAGATATCGTTATAGTAGCCCTCCATCTCCACTGGCTCCGCCACTACAGGGCTTATGGGATACCAGATAAGGTGCCGCCTAACCAAACTCTTGTAATCCACAAGGCCGTTGATGCCGGGGCTGATATTATCCTGGGCACAGGACCACATGTGTTGAGAGGTATAGAGATTTATAAAGGTAAGCCTATCATCTACAGCCTAGGGAATTTTATCTATCAATGGAAAACACCAGAAATCCCTCCCATTATCTGGAAACGGGATCAAGAAACTCATTCAGGTTATGAAGGGGTAGATCCTCGCCTTAAAGGTTTGGATGTTCGTGAAGAATCCGAAACAGTTGTCGTCAGGTTTACCATAAGGGAGAAAAAGATCTGCCCCCAGATTGAGCTTATACCGGTAACCCTGGGTATTGAACGAGGACCGCTCATGGGTTCCCCCAGATTAGCGAATGATAAGCGAGGCAAGGAGATCATCGAGTTGCTTCAAAAGCTCTCACAGCCGTATAAAACTAAAATAATCTACAAAGAGTGGTATGGAGTGGTAGAAATGTAAACTCACATGTGCTGCGGATTAAGGAAGCATCAGGTTCTATTGCTCCTCAGGCTGCAGTGAATAAAAAAAAATCTAGTTCTATGGAGTATCGTGTATGATGCCTTTGCCTAGAAGCTTTATAGCGGCCTTTCCGCAAAACTTTTTCATGCTCCCATATACAAAATTTTTGACAAGTGCTCATGGCAGAGAATGCACCCAAAGTCTCAACGAAGGGGGCTTAGAGTAAAGAGAGGAGTGACTACTTTTCAATTTGTTATGAGTAAATTCTCCAAAGTGAGAGCGGTGAATGGAATAGAGCTTCCATTTTATTGTAAACCTTCCTCCGAAGGAGCAAAAGAAAAGAGTTGATGCCATTTTCGCAGCTAGTAATAGGCGAAATCCTTAAGAGTTAGGGTGCTGGAAAGGGGGGAGGGAAAGGAGGTGCTGATTAGAGAAAATATCGGATGAGGTTAGGTTTGAGGTGTCCCTTGAGGGTTCGCCTCAGCAATTTTCAAACTCGCCGAAGGCTATTGAAAACAATGGTTTTCGGTCAATCAATTGAGCGTTCTACATTAAGGACCCAAGGAGGTATTAGATGGTAATAAAAAACATAAGGTCAATGACTCACTTATTTATGATTACTGCCGTAGCTTTTTTCTTTTTTGCCGGAAATCTGGTGCCAGGCTTCGCCCAGGGGATCAGCCCTGACCTTTATAAGCAGCTCAAGTATCGCTTCATAGGACCACAGGGCAACCGAGTGATTGCTGTAGTCGGTGTGCCGGGTGATCTCAATGTCTGCTATGCTGGGTCAGCGTCAGGAGGCATATTCAAATCTATTGACGGCGGCATCCATTGGGAACCCATTTTTGATGATCAGCCGGTTTCCTCTATCGGCTCTCTGGCTATTGCCCCTTCTGATCCCAATATCATCTGGGCTGGAACAGGCGAAACCTTTATCCGCAGTAATGTCTCTCAAGGAATGGGTATATACAAATCTACTGATGCCGGCAAGACCTGGAAATGCATGGGTCTCGAGAAGACCGGCAGGATTGGCAGAATTGTAGTCGACCCACGTGATCCGAACATCGTTTTTGCCGCTGCCATGGGGCATTGCTACGGACCTCAGCCTGAGCGGGGTGTCTTCCGCACCACGGATGGCGGCAAAAATTGGGAGAGAGTGCTTTTTGTGGATGAGAACACTGGTTGCTCGGATCTGGCCATGGACCCCAACAATCCACGGATTCTCTTTGCCGGAATGTGGCAGATGTTTATAAGGACGTGGGGGAGATGGAGTGGTGGACCGGGCAGCGGTCTCTACATGTCCCGGGACGGCGGCACCACCTGGAAGCGTCTCAACGGGCATGGACTGCCGGAGACCACCATGGGGAAGATTGCGGTTGCCGTGGCTCCGACAAATTCCAATCGTATCTATGCCTTGATTGAAAGCCACGACGGTGTGCTCTGGAGGTCAGACGATGGGGGCGAGAACTGGAAACTAGTTAATGAAGACATCTCGCTTATCGGGCGACCTCTTTACTACACGCGGTTTGCGGTGGCAACCGACGATTACAACGAGCTTTATTTCCTCAACGTTTCGTTTGTCGCATCGCTTGATGGCGGAGAGACATTCAAAGTCATTTCGCGCGGGCAAGCGCCAGGTGGCGACAGCCACGACATGTGGATTGATCCCCTAATCCCCGATCGGATGATGGTAGGCAATGATAACCCAGGCGTGAGTGTCTCAGTCAATCGTGGCAAGACCTGGCATAGAGTCCGTCTGCGCACTGCCCAGATGTATCATGTAGCTGTCGACAACCAGATCCCTTACTATGTTTATGGTAACCGTCAGGATGGACCCTCCACTCGAGGTCCCAGCAATAGCCTGACCAGAACCATCACGTCAGGCATGTGGCATTCGGTGGGCGGCGGTGAAAGTGGCTTTGCCATTCCCGATCCGGTAGACAACAATATTGTGTGGTCAGGCAACTACGACGGCATACTCACCCGCTTTGATCTGCGGACAGGCCATAGCCGATCAGTCAATGTACTGCCAGATTGTCCCAACAGTTGGCCGGCGGGCGACCTGAAGTACCGCTTTCAATGGACCTTTCCCATCGCAATCTCACCACACGACCACAACAAAGTCTATGTTGGCAGCCAATATGTGCATCAGACAACCGATGGCGGACATAGCTGGACTATCATCAGCCCCGATCTCTCCACCAACGACAAGAGCAAGCAGGAAAGAACAGGGGGGATTACCCCTGACGACTCCAGCCCCACATACTGCTGCTGCATTTTTGCCATAGCCGAGTCTCCTTTGGAAGAGGGATTGATCTGGGCGGGCACTAATGATGGACTGGTGCAGGTGACCCGGGACAGCGGAGCCAACTGGACAAATGTCACAGGTAAAATTCCCAAATTGCCTCCCTGGGGCACAATAAGCAACATAGAGCCCTCCAGGTATGATGCCGGGACATGTTACATCACGGTGGACTTCCACCAAGTGAACAATCGAGACCCATATGCCTATAAAACCACCGACTATGGCAAGAGCTGGAAATTAATAAGCTCGGATATCCCCAAGAGCGAGTTGAGCTATGTCCATTGCATCCGGGAAGATCCGGTGCGGAAAGGGCTGCTCTATCTTGGGACGGAAAATGCGCTCTATGTTTCGTTCAATGATGGTGCTAAGTGGGCTCCTTTGCAAACCAATCTCCCCCACGCGCCGGTGCACTGGCTGGTTGTACAGGATCATTTTAACGACCTGGTTGTGGGCACCTATGGCCGCGGCTTCTGGATCCTGGATGACATCACTCCCCTTCAGCAGCTCACCCCTGAGGTCCTCAAATCAGATGCCCATCTTTTTGTACAGCGTCCGGCTTACCGCTTTCAGTCCAAACCTACTCCTCAAAGCTGTCCAGATGACCAATGCATTGGGCAAAATCCTCCCGATGGAGCTTCCATTAATTACTATTTGAAGTCCAGCCCCAAGGGCGATGTCAAGCTCACCATCCTCGATGATAAGGGTCAAACAATAAGAACTCTCAAGACAGAGAAAGAAGCTGAACCTATCCAGTATTACAGCCAGCAGCCAGAAAAACCTTTTAAAGTGCCCAAGCGGGCCGGCATTAACCGGATCTGGTGGGACTTGAGGTATGAGCAAACGAAGGAGATCAGGCTGAGAACCAGCCCGCTCGGGTCCCCTCATGTAGTAGTCGATCCAAAAAAAGGATGGCGCCCTTTTGGCCCGGGAAGGTCGAGCGGACCTCGGGTAGCGCCTGGGACTTACACGGTGAAACTTAGTGTTGGCGGACAGGAATTTACCCAGAAGCTCACCGTGAAGAAGGGTCCGAATTCAGCCGGAAGCGAGGCGGATATTCAGGTTCAAACGAAGAGGTTACTGGAGATTCGGGATAATATCAACTCCGTTGTGGATATGATTAATCAAATTGAGTTGATCAGAAAGCAGATTTACGACCTCAAAGAACTCCTGGAGGGGGACGAAAGCGCTGGGCCGGTCATAACTGCAGGCGAGGAGCTCGATAAAAAGCTCATGGCTGTGGAAGATAATTTCTTCGACTTGAGACTTGCGTGGGCAGGTGATGATTACCTGCGCTGGCCAGATAAGCTCCACACCAAACTCTCTAAGCTTGCTCGTTATATCGGCCAATCCGATTTCCCGCCGACCACACAACAGGTTGAGGTGCATGAAATGTTTAAAAAGAAACTTGCAACTCACAAGGGTCAATTGAAAGAGCTGCTCAACAAAGATATTCCTGCTTTTAACAACATGTTAAAGGAGAAAAATATCCCCAACATCATTGTTAGGTAACACTGAATCTTGTATGGAATCTGCTTTTTTGGTTGGCAGCGTTTTTCTCCATTTTTTGTTTGATTTTAAACAGTCGACCTTCTCTCTCGCTTCTATCACAGGGAAAAATCGATGTCAAATGCGAAAAGAGGAAAAAGGAAAAATATAAGCTGTGGACATTGCAACCAGTATCCGGCCAGAGAAATTACTTTCTCACAAGTTCCAGGTTGATAAGTTTTATTTAAAAAGCAGTGAAAATACCTTCCTGCTGAAGTGACCTGCCCCCAATCATAGTGCCACCCCCAGAGTTAGAATCATAGGTTTATGGAGTGCTCCACCATGTCTTATTCTAACATAAGACCTGGACCGATATTTGGAGGGCAGGTCAATTGCATGGAACAGAAGATGGATCAGTTGAATATCTCCAGGCAATGGAATTTTACAACGCACTTCGTTTTCATGGAAAACCTGTGATATTCCTTTCGTATCCGGGAGAAGGACACAACCTCCGTAAACTCGAAAACCAGAAAGACTTCACGGTGCACTTGTGGCAGTTCTTCGACCATTACCTCAAAAGCAAACCTGCACCCGATTGGATGATCAAGGGCATGCCGTTATTGAAAAAGAAAAAATGAATTAGCAAATGTTAATGTACGAAAGACAAATGGAAATATGCTAAAGCTAAAAAAGCTAAATTGTTCCCCGTGATCGAAAGCTTTTGCAAAAGGCGTCGCTTTCTCCTATAATAAGGTTTTTTTCAATCCAGAATCAGCGAAAAAAGGAGAGGCTGTGAAAGCAAGAGCGAGATTTATTTTAGTCCTTCTTCTTTTATGGTGCCTTCCCCTTTTGGGTTATGAAAAACAGCCTTCTATAAAAAAGAACAAGTCAAAAGGCGAGGGATATATTTTACAAGCCATAAGAATAGACGTACCCCCTAAGATTGATGGATTTTTAGAGGCGGAGATATGGGAATTAGCCCCGACAGCTACTAACTTCATTCAAAAACAGCCGGCAGAAGGTAAGCCAGCTACCGAAAATACTGAAGTGAGAATATTGTATGATAACGAGAATTTGTACATCGGGGTTATGTGCCATGATTCAGAGCCGGAAAAGATTATAGCCAATGAGAAAAGAAGGGATAGCCGTAATATTTATGATAATGACCATTTTCAGATAATGCTGGATACCTTTCACGACCGAAGAAATGGATACATTTTCGTAATAAATGCACTGGGCGCTAAACTAGATCTTCAGGTAAGGAAAGAGGGAAAGGCTGAAGGGGGAGGGCATATTGCCAACCCCAATATAAATATAAACTGGGATGGGGTTTGGAAGGTCAGCTCTGCTATCCATCAGAAAGGCTGGTCAGCAGAAATAGAGATTCCTTTGGTCACCTTAAGGTTTAATGAGCGCACAACGGAAGGATGGGGTGTTAATTTCCTGAGGAATATCAGAAGGAAGAACGAGGAATCAAGCTGGGTACCTCTGCCCAGAAATTTAAATTTATACAAGATATCCATAGCTGGAGAATTAAAAGGATTGGAAGGATTGAAAAAGGGCCTCAATTTGCAGGTTAAGACTTTTATTACGGTGGACAACATTGGTCAGAGAGGTGAAGGGGGAAAATTGTCCTCCGTGAATGCGATCGATGGTGGAGTTGACCTCAAATATGGATTAACATCAAATTTAACCTTAGACATTACAGTCAATACCGATTTTTCCCAAGTGGAAGTTGATGACCAGCAGATAAACTTGACTCGCTTCAGCCTTTTTTTTCCGGAAAAGCGGGATTTTTTCCTGGAGAATGCTGCTATTCTCAGCATTGGTAGCCCGGACGACGTCATGATTTTCTTTAGCCGGCGTATTGGTATATCGCCCCAAAGAGAGGAGACTCCTTTGCTGGGAGGAGTTAAAATAGCCGGTAAAGTCAATAGGTTTAATATTGGATTCATCAATGTGCAAGCCAGGGCAAAGGGAGAGATTCCTAATAACAATTTTACCGTCCTTCGAGTAAGCCGAGACATTCTGGGAAAATCAGCCATAGGATTTATGATGACCAACCGGCAATCTAAAATCAACGGAGATTTTAATCGGGCCTTTGTCATAGATGGAGATTTTATTTTTGGGAAGAATTTTTCACTTAGCGGTTATTTTGCCCTTACTTCATCCCCCGAGCTTAAAGGACAGAATAGAGCTGCCAAATTGGGATTCCAGTGGAGAAGTGACCTTTGGGACGCCTATGGCTATTATTTCGATATCCAGGAGAACTTCAACGCTGAAATGGGCTTTGTAAAGCGAACCGGTATTCGCAGAGCCCAGACGCACATCGGTTTCACTCCAGAGCCGGATATCCCAGGGGTCAGAAGGTTAAACCCTCATATATTCTTCGCCTACACAACCGACCAGGATAATAACCTTTTGCTAAGAGAAAAGCATGTTCATATGGTGTTCGATCTAATTAATGGGGGTAATATCGGCCTTCAATGGAACGAAGACCATGAATATATGGATTATCCCTTTAGCATCCAGGAGGAAATTACTGTGCCTGTAGGGCGATATACCTCTCCTTGGTGGATGGCTAATTTTAGCAGCGATAGGAGTAGAAAAATCTACACTTCTATGAGCTATCGCTGGGGTGGGTTTTATGGAGGAAAAAGCCGAATTATAACACTTCGTACCGGCTTGCGACCCATACCCAGTTTTGCCAGTGAGATCAGCTTTGTTTATAATGATATTGATTTGCCTCAAGGCGATTTCGCCAATCACCTGCTGAGAGCCAAATTGACTTATAACTTCTCTACTCGCCTCACCCTGATGAGCCTCCTTCAATGGAATAGCGATACCGGTGAGGTAAATGTCAATATAAGGCTTAATTTCATTCATAGACCTGGTAGCGACCTTTTTATAGTGTACAATGAACGTCGCCTAGTTGAAGGTCTGGAAACCGGCATCTTAGATCGGACAATCGCAGTTAAATTTACCTATTTATTTAATTTTTAAATTAGAAACTCGGGGACTGTGCTCAATTTTTTGATGTTTATTTGCAATTGGCTTTTTTGAAATTTCTGAAACTGAATACATATAGCTGAAAAAACAATTATTGATCAAGTGAAAGGGGATGTACTGGCAAAACTAAGCATTTCAAGTCATTTAAAGAATCTAACCTTAGTCTCTATCATCCTGTTGTTGTTGAAAAGGAGGCTCACCAGAGCCAAAAATATTTCATTTTTTTATTTTCTGTGTTACGCTTTAAATCTGACAACTAATAAGCTGAGTAAAAAATAAATAAGAACATGGTATTAGATAAAAATACTTTAGAATTTTTTAAAATCTGAGTCTAATAATGAGAGGAAAAAATGTATCCAGCCAACACAATTAAGTATTTATCAATTTTTTGTCTAATTTCAATAATTTCAGTAATGCCCCGAGCTATATCTGCTCAGGAAATTAGACCAGCAAGAGCCCGATTAGATGGCACAGTGCAAAATACCAATAAAGAAGCGATTCCAAAAGCAAAAATTCAATTAGATAATATAGACAATGGTCAAATTTTTTATTCCGAGAGCAATGAAAAAGGGGAATTTTCATCCGGCCCCATACCTCCAGGAAACTACACTTTAGCGGTTGAAAAAGAGGGGCACAAAAACTACAGAGGCGAATTGGAACTGGGTCCCAATGTTATTCAGAAACTTGAGATCATCCTTGCCGAGGAGGAAACCTTAGAACAAAAATTGGAAAAAGAGGCTATTGAATCTTTTGAAAAAGGGGTAAAATTAGCCAGAGAGAACAAGCCTGACGAAGCTATCCAAGCATTCCATAAGGCGATTGAGTCAAAACAAGATTTTGCTGAAGCCTATCTAAACATTGGAATTCTCCTCTTCCAGCAACAAAAAGATAATGAGGCAGAGAAGGCTCTTCTTAAAGCTCTCGAGTTAAAAACGGAAGAATCAGAGCCCAAAAAAATTCTGGCTGATATCAATTTCGAACAAGCCAAGGCGTTGATTAAAGAAAATAAGATGGATGAAGCATTAGAAAAATTAAAGCAAGCATACAGTTTTCGCCCAGATCATGCTTATGTCAATTATCTTTTGGGCTATCTTTATTTCAAAAAAGAAATTAAAAATGAGGCGATTAAGCATTTTGAGGCTTTTCTCCAGCTTGAACCGAATGCTCCTCAAGTTGAAGACGTGAAGAGATTCTTGGAAAGCTTAAAACAAGAAGTAAAGAAACCCAAAAATTAAAAGGTCTCGTGCTTATTTTTCTGTTACCACATTCTCAAACTCAATCCTATTGAGCGAGTATAGAGAATCACTCGAAGGCAGGTAACTCACAACCGTTATTTCAAATCTGTAGAAGTCTTATTTTGGAAAGGCTAACTATGTTAATACAAGGAGGCAGATCCAGGCCGGAATGCGCTTCTACTTTTAATTGCTAATTGTGGTAAAAAAAAAGGGGATTTTACCTCCCTCTAATCTATTAAAAAATTCCTTGATAAAGAAATTATACCAAATTATAAGAGTATAAACTGGGGAAAAACAGGAAAAAAGGATAAAACCAAATGGTAGAAAAAAACAAAATTCATTTCATAAGAAAGGAGTCTGGTCATGTCAAATTTTGTTCGCAATTTCATCGCCACCGTAAACTCCTCAACTTGCTGTTTGTGCTGCCAGCAGAGTTTCACTAGCCTCCATCGTAATAATTAAACTTATAATGGTTTTGTCGATTCAGACCAAAATGAATCGCAATTTAAGGTGTATCTCCTTACAATAAACTAAGGAGGACACTATTGAGAAAAAGAAAGACTTACGACGACAATTTCAAAGCGAGAG
>SDBT01012838.1_pt1 | contig 13442 bp, 10 predicted proteins | sample 2277101 | NCBI WGS metagenome assembly SDBT01 (sample SAMN10404973, study PRJNA504765) | marine sediment metagenome | isolation source: marine sediment core GS10_PC15, 103 cmbsf | place: Arctic Ocean: Southern Knipovich Ridge | collected 2010
ACGGTCTTATTATAATAATCAAGGCCACGCACTAGTGTGGGTTTCACAATGGCTGAAATGGAAAGAATCTGCAACTCATCCTGCAACTGTTGCCATTCTTTTTTACATGGATCACACAATGAATCGATAATATATGGCGCTTTTTGATATAATTCTTGGCATGCAGGATTCTTACAATCAAAAACCCGCATAATGTTTTTTTCTTTACGATCTTGGCAGGTTGCACAAATCTGATCCGAATTTTTAGTTAAAAACTTATACAAAATATCCCTAAATTTTTTACGATCTTCCGGACACCCCAAAAAATTGATAAGAATTGCATAATTATTAAGATGCAATTTATCGGTAAACAATCGATCAAGCATCGCAATCATATGAGCATCTTGGCTGATTGAAACAGAACCGATTACTTCCATGTTGATCTGATAAAATTGGCGATAGCGTCCTTTTTGTGGACGCTCATGGCGAAACATTGGCCCCACAGAAAAAACTTTCCATGGCAAATTTTGTATTCCGGCATTGATAAATGCACGCACGGTAGCTGCAGTAGCCTCCGGACGAAGCACTAATGTCTCTTTTTTTCCCTCAGGCCCCACTTCGAGCGTGAACATTTCTTTGGTTACCACATCAGTATGCAGACCCAATGATCGCTTAAAAAGATCAACATGCTCCAAAATTGGCGTTTTAATTTCTATGAAATTATAGCTTTTTAATTGGCTTTTTGCTTGGTTGACGATATAATTAAATAAGGTGAGATCAATAAGATCTCGAGTACCTTTTACACGAGAAAACATTTTTTTGTTTCCTTTTTAACAAAACTGAACGTATAGTGATAATTAGTCTATCATAGTTATCTAAATTATTAATAATGAAAGTTCACATGAAAAAGTATGCTTTAGCAATTCTCTGTTGTTTATTATCCACAAGCGGAATAAACGCAAAACTCAAAATACGAAATTTTATCAGTTTCGGTTTAGCGGTACCGATTGATCATTGGATTACTGAAGATGCAGCATATAAATTCCTCCGCAAAGGATATATCAAATTTAATCATATCACTGCCGCAGAACGTCCCGGAACCTCAAATGCTAGAAATAATCAGCCGGTGCAGCTTTCTGCCGAACAAGTAGCCGACGCAAAAATAAAAGCAAAAGTTCCTGGATTTGTTCCAATCAAAGAAGTTTCGCAAGTTGTCAGTGTGATAGTGCTCTACGAACTACTCAACACATTCCAAGGTGGAGAGTTTCCTATCAACCTCCGCTCAGTTCTGGGTATCGGGGGTGCAACAGTAGTTCATCATTATTTAGATAAACTAAAATGCGATGCAATTGCTGATCGTCTATTAAGAGGATTTGGATTTTCACAACAAGAAGCCGACGATTTGGAAAGAAAACATAACGAGCGCAGTAAAATTAAACATACTGAAATTGTGCGAACTGTTTGTACCCTTGGAAGCTACGAACTGATTAAATTTTTACTCCTACTGTAAGTACTCACCAAGTATCACAGAAAATTGACCCGACACACTCGAGGCATCATCTTTTTGAGCTGATGCTCCTTCACGGAAGGATACAGTGATTAAAAAAAGCCTTTTTAGTATCTTAACTCTGCTAGCACTCACAAGCGGCTTATATTTTTATAATGCCGCACCAGCACTCAAGATAGTAAAGTACTCAACTAAAAAAGATCTTGCCTTTCTGATAGATCTATTTGAAAAAAACTCCTATTGGCTAGCACCTAACGAAGAATATGATTTTGAATGGACTATAAGAAATCATTCTCCTTATAAAAATCAAAAACGATACTACGGCCAACTCAAGATTAATATGGGATACTTAGGCAATACGCCTATAGGATTTGTGGGCTATTATAAAAAAAGGCCAAACTTTGGATCTATCCTCTATCTGGGTGTCTCAAAAGAGTATCGGGGTAAAAAATATGGTTACCATTTACTAAAACATGCTATTGCTCATCTTTTTAATATGGGCTGCTCTACCGTAGAAATCATTACTCGAACCAATAATTACCGAGCCGTGACTCTTTATAAAAAGATTGGATTCAAAACGTCCAAAATCAAAGGTAGTTATATCTACTTAGCAATCTCGCTAAAAACAACAAAATGAAAGTTTTTATGAAAAAATCACAATATTTAACGCTATTACTTATCTGCTCATCTCTTAGTTTACAACTTTGTTTTGCAGGCAAACTTCATGAAGCAATTAAAACAGGCAACTTACAAAAAGTAGAGGAGCTTTTAAATTCACGATTTTTTAAGCCCAATGTTAATGCAACTGAAAATATTGCATCAGCAGGAAGCGTGTATAGAACCCCTCTTATTATGGCAATTTCACGGAATCATTATAGCATTGCTAACTTATTAATTAGGAAAGGTGCTGATGTTAACGCAGGAATAGCTCAAAGAAGGGGGTATATTACTTTTAAATACAAACCGATTCATGTTGCGATTAACAATGAAAACGTTAAAATACTTAAGCTTCTGATTAATAACGGTGCAAATCCAACATTAACAGTTCAAGGTAAAACTCCTCTTGATATAGCCAGAAGAAAAAATAATCTAGAGATCATTCTTCTTTTAAACGATGCTTTAAAAAAGTATAATTCAAAAACAGTTCCGAAACTTAGTGAGTTGATTCGCCAATCAAAGCAATCGGAAAAAGGTCTTATCCCTACAGTGCCAATGCCGAATGCAATAAAATATCCTGCTACAAAAACTCACTCATCAATTCCAACTACAACAATAATACCTCCATCAGAACTGACAATATCTCATAAACTAATTTCCATAAGTGATTTTGCACAAGCCATTATAAAAAATGACTCAACTACCGTTGGGATAGCGATTCAACAAGGAATAAATCTTGAACTTGAAATCAGAGTTGCTACTGATCCAAAAGAAAATACTCTTTTATGTTATACGCCTCTTTCCCTTGCTTGTGCTTTTGACAATATAGATATCACAAGACTCCTCTTGAAAAATGGTGCAAAAGTAGATGCCCAAGGCTCAAATACCAATACGCCTCTAAACAATGCGATACTTACTAATAAACCTGAATTAATTAACCTACTGATAACACATAAAGCCAATCTTAATAAGCAAACCCCAACTAAAAAAAATACGGCATTACATATAGCTATCATAAAGGGACATCTTGAGGCTGCCAAAGCTCTCATGGATGCTGGTTGTGATCTCTCATTAAAAAATAGCAATAATCTCACTGCTTTGCAGCTAGCACAAGAAAAAAACAATAAAGAGATCATCAAACTAATACAAGATAAACAACTAACTAGCATTTTAGATAAATTCACACCTCTACCAGCAGTTTATGTCAAACCAAAACAAACGAAACAGTATCAATTCATTCAACCTGCTCTCACAGCAACCAAAAAGTCCCAAAAAAACCTAAACGAATCACTATTTTTTGAAATCAAAAAAGGCAACCTTCACGCCGTTAAAAAATTATTACTCGATGGAGCCAATCACAACGCTCAACAAAATGAATTATGGACTCCTCTACATCTTGCAGCCACTTATGGGCAGATAGAAACTGCAAAACTACTAATTAATAAAGGAGCAAACCCCAACGCTCAACAAAATGAAGGATGGACACCACTGCATTGGGCTACCTCACAAGGGCACACAGCAATGGCAGAACTATTAATTAACAATGGCGCAGATATAGCCATACAAAACAACAAAAGGCAAACAGCTCTCAATATTGCTCAATCAAAACCAAATAAAAATGTGACCAGTTACCCTGCAATCATTCATCTTCTTTCAAAGACATTTAACGCATTGCACGCTCCAGCACAACCTTTAAAGTTAGTCTTACCGACCCTTCAGCCGATCACATCCCAATTAACATTAAAACTCCCAATCAACCCCTCATCAAGACCAGTTCCAGTCATCCCACCAAAAAGACATGCTCCTCCAATTAATAAAGCATTTATTATCGATAACAAGGACATAACTCTCGTTGAAAAAATTGGATCGGGTGGATTTGGGGATGTGTATAAAGGCACATGGAATTATCAAACCGTTGCTGTGAAAACCCTTCATATGAAAAATATGTCTGGTGAAAGTGAAGAAGAATTTAAGCAAGAAACCAGTATTTGGAAAGGCCTGCGTCATCCAAATATCATTCAATTATTTGGTATCTGCATGCCACCTGATCCATATTGCATGGTTATGGAGTATAAACCGAGCGGCTCGCTCTATGATCTTTTAAAAAGTAAAACAAACCTCTCATGGGATGCGCGTATACAACTAGGCCTTGATATTGGCAGCGCTCTTTTATATCTTCATAATAATAATATTGTACATCGCGACCTTAAAAGCTTAAACATCCTCGTTGCAACACTTGATAACAAACTTAGAGCAAGCCTCACAGATTTTGGCCTCTCAGTTGTAAAACAAGAAATTACTACTGCTACCAAAATTGAACACAATCAATCCACTGGCACATTGTTGTGGATGGCACCCGAAATCGTTGATGGTCATCAATGCACCAAACAAAGTGATTTATATGCGTATGGTATGGTGCTCTACGAGATTGCAAGTAGAAAAATACCTTTTAAAGGATCTCATCCATCAGTAATATCCGGCATGATTTTACGCGGAAAAACTCCAGTTATTCCTGAAAAAACACCTAAATTACTCGCAACCATTATTCGCTCCTGCTGGCGAAGCCAACCAATAGAAAGACCTACAATTTCTTCGATACTGGAGCAATTAAATAATCATAAATCAACTGGACTGGATCAACCACCGATAAATATAGCTAAGGCAGCATTACCTTCAGCACATCTTTCATCAGGAGGATCATCAGGAAGAACATCTCGAAAAATTAAAATGAAAATTACGAAACTTCTTTTATTATTAGATCAGGCTTATCCACAAAACGATACGCTTGATTCGGAGGATACTTTATACCGCAAAGAAATAATTAATCTATGCAATTCTTTTAAAGGACTTGAAAAATTAAATTCCTCACAAAAAAAACAGTTTAATAACTACAAACAATCACTTCTTACCGAGCTTGAAGACTCAGATGATGTAAGTAGTGATGAAGATCCTAATATGCCTCTGTCGACAACCATCTTAAAAAGCTAGTAACCATAGACATATTTTAAGACATATTTTCACTGGTAGGAAAAGTTTTTTCGCCTTTTCCTACCAGAATATATATTCGAAATATGCTATAATAAACCCTATAAAAGGAGATTGTTATGGTAAATTTAAAAAAATTAAGTTTCGTTATGATTTTGTGTGGAATAATAGGAATCAATGCGCAGATTACCTTTATCAATCAAACTGGTTCTGATGTAACAATGGATTTTAAACACTCTAAGAGAAAACAATTTAAAGCTGAAGATACATTTACCATTGATTATCCATCTCGAATACAAACAATTACCAGCAACGCTAAGGTTTGTGCAAATAGTTCTCACCTGAAAGTTTTAAATTAAAGTTAACTGCTACGCTCAGCCATGTATATATCAATACATATTTTATCCGAGGAACTCTTAGAAAATTTTATCCACAACATTTTTTATATTTTTTACCCGAACCGCATGGGCATGGATCGTTACGGCCAATTTTTTCTTCTTCCCGTGTGACCGGCATTTGTTTTTCAGCAGGCTCCGCTGCACCCGACAGAAGATTAATATCATGAAGTTCTTTTTCTCTTCGTGCTTCAATCTCATGCTTATTAAATGCATCAAGGTTTAGATGGAAGATGTGGTGAACGATTTCCCAGCGAATTTGGCGCATCATATCTTCAAACATGATAAACGCTTCTTTTTTATATTCGATGAGCGGGTTTTTTTGCCCCCAGCCACGAAGACCAATACCTTCTTTCAGATGATCAATACCGATCATATGCTGTTTCCATGCATTATCGATGGTTTCAAGCATCAGCCATTTCTCGGCATCCTTAACCATCTCTTCATCATGCTTGTTACGATATAGATCATATCTTTTTAGCAGAAAGTTGATGAGATCTTTTTTCAACGTCTCGCAATTGGTCTGAGATAGTCCTTGGTCTTCAAACTCTTTAGGCTTAAGAGCGGTCATATTACTGGTTGCTATAATAATTTGACCATAAACTTCGGGAGTGAGTGTTCGTTTTGGGCAATAAAAAGTAATCATATCTTGCACCGCATCAACGATTAAATCTCGCACCAATCCATAAATCTGATCTGATCCTTCAAGAATGTCTCGTCTAAAACCGTAGATAACTTTTCGATGCTGATTAAGCACATCATCATATTCAAGCAAATGTTTACGCACATCAAAGTTGCGTTTTTCAACCTTTTCCTGTGCATTCGCAATTGCCTTGGAAACATATTTTGATTCAATCACCTCATCTTCAGTCATCCCCCAAAATTCCATCTTTTGCTTAAGACCATCTCCAGAAAAAACTCGTACAAGATCATCTTCTAAAGAAATATAAAAACGAGATTCCCCAGCATCACCTTGACGACCTGAACGACCGCGCAACTGATTATCAATTCGGCGACTTTCATGCCGCTCAGTACCAAGAATATATAATCCACCAGCTTCCTTTGAATCTGGGGTCAATTTAATATCTGTTCCACGACCAGCCATGTTGGTCGCGATAGTCACACTCCCCGGATTACCCGCTTTTTCTACAATCTCAGCCTCGCGAGCATGCTGCTTTGCATTGAGCACCTCATGCGGAATCCCAGCTGCACCAAGAATATGACTCAATAATTCTGATGTTTCAATGGCTACAGTACCAATTAAAACAGGTTGCCCTTTTTGATGCCGTTCTTTCACATCCTCAGCAATCGCTTTGAATTTTGCTTTTTGAGAAAGGAAAATAATATCTGATTTATCATCACGAATAAGTGGTTTATTTGTAGGAATCACAATCACAGGGAGCCTATAAATATCATGAAACTCTTCTGATTCAGTTTCTGCGGTACCAGTCATACCGGCAAGTGTCTTGTAATGCCTAAAGAAATTTTGCAATGTGATTGAAGCTAAAGTTTGGCTTTCTTTTTCGATCTCAACGCCTTCTTTTGCTTCTAATGCTTGATGAAGACCATCGCTATATCTCCTACCTGGCAAAATACGCCCCGTAAACTCATCAACAATAAGTATTTGATTGTCTCGCACCACATATTCAACATCTATTTTAAACAATGCATGGGCTTTTAATGCTTGATTCATATGATGCAAAAGGCTCATATTTTCAATTGCATAAAGGTTATCTACACCAAAAGCGGCTTCGATTTTATCAATACCGGGTTCGGTAAATTGAGCAGATTTCGCTTTTTCATCAACCTCAAAATCTTCATCTTTTTTTAATCGTGCAGCAACTTTATCTGCTTTTTCATAGAGACTTCCTTTCTGATCAGAAGAACCAGAAATAATCAATGGAGTACGCGCTTCATCAACTAAAATAGAATCAACTTCATCCACAATCGCATAACTTAACGGACGTTGCACATAATCCTTTAAACGGAATTTCATGTTGTCACGCAGATAATCAAAGCCAAGCTCATTGTTTGTGGCATACATGATATCAGAACCATATGAATTTTTTCGCTCGGAATCATTCATACTGTTTTGCAATACTGCAACAGTCATACCTAATGCTTCATAAACTGGCCGCATCCATTCTGCATCACGACGTGCTAAATAATCATTCACCGTAACTAAATGAGCACCTTTGCCACTTAACGCATTTAAATACAATGGTAGTGTTGCTGCAAGAGTTTTACCTTCACCGGTTTTCATCTCTGCAATTTTGCCTTGATGAAGAACAATCCCACCAACTAACTGAACATCATAATGACGCATTCCAAGCTTTCTTTTGGATGCTTCTCGCACGGCAGCAAATGCTTCTGGCAATAGATCATCAAGCGATTCGCCTTGAGAATGGCGCTGTTTAAACTCAATAGTTTTATGGCGCAGTTCATCATCAGATAATTTTTCAAAAGCAGGTTCTAGTTTATTAATAGCATCAACAATCGGCTCTAATCGCTTGAGCTCTCTCTGATTGGAGGTTCCAAAAATTGTAGCTAATATTTTCGGTATCATTTTTTCCCTTAACCATTATTTTTATATATCCCTTAATGGTTCAACACGCCTTTCAGGCTGCTCACCACGAACGGGAAAAAACATTTTAAACTCTTATCAAATTAACACTTAGCATTTTTCAATAATCGCAAAATAACTTTACTTTGTCACCATCTAGCCATTCGTGGTGAGCAGGAGCATCTGCGACGTGTCGAACCATATTAACGAATTTTATTAGTGTAGCGCAACAACTGTCATTTGGCGACCAGCGTTAGCACCTTGGCGAACTGATGAACAAAACGACTCATCACAAATCGTGCATTCATTATAAGTACGCACAATATTCTCTTTTTTAATACCTTCATCAATCAATTGCAGCTCATTAAAAAGCGGTAAATTAAAATAGATATCTCCATTCACGCGCCGCACAACAGAATCTAAAAACCAAAATTTTTCTAATTCTTTTACAAACTCACCATCTACTTTATTACAACAAATTTTTGCTGAAGGCCCAAAAAATAGCCGTACATGCTCTGGATTAGTGCCATGTTCAGTCTTCATAACCTGTAACATTTTTGTTCCAATACCTGCCACTGATCCTCGCCACCCTGCATGAGCAATACCGATAGTGCCTGTTACTTTATCATACAAAATCAACGGAAGGCAATCTGCAGCAACCACAGCAATACCAACTTTTCGCACCTTGGTAATAAGATAATCGCGTTGCTGTGCAAAAGGAATAGCCTGCTCAGCTTCATCCATGGAATGAATCGTAAATCCTTCATCTCCATGCACTTGATGCAACACGATGATTGTTTCAACATTCAATGCTTTTTTTATTTTACAAAATAGTTCAGATTCCAGTAATTTTTCTGGACAATTGGAATAGGTGGCAATAGGAACTTCGTCTCGTTCATCCCCAAAATAGATCGAAAACAATGGATCTTTATGCAGTAGCATGGCTTTTAACAACTCCTCGTTTCAGTCCTGTTTAAAGGATTATCTTGAAATATTGTTACTAATAGTATAACATATAGCTTTAGAAAAAAAAGTCACCCAAAAACTTAGGAACTATTATGAAAAACAGCTATCTATGGGCAATTATATGTATTACGGCTATTAATACTACCCAAGCAATGGATTCCCAAGATCCTGATACAGCTGAAACACAATCAATCGAGTATTATGAAAGCCTTCCATTACTTAGTCATTCCTCTACCACTTCAACTGAAAAATATTCTATTGGTTCACCAGAAATTGTTTCAGGAGCAGACTCTATTGGCTCCCTTGATAGTCCAGTGGGTGACACAAGTGCAAATGCATATATTTCTACTTCAACCATGAAAACTCTCAATCAAGAAGCACTGATACTCAACATTAAAGCTATGGTTACTTTTGCTGATAAACATCCTAATAACGTTACTCCTACCATCCAAGAACTTACTGTATTACTTGCAGGAGTAGGACTACCTGATTCATTTGACACCGCAAGTATTAAAAGTTCAGATCTTAAAACGTTTTTAGAACAACAAAAAAATAAATAACTGCTAGTTCTATTTTTGGAAAAATTATAATTCTCTTAAAGGGTCCCTCGATACAAATCACTTTGTGATTCACTCGGGATGAAGTTAATAATTAATTTTTTTACAAGACAAATCAATGAGAAAAGCAACTTTATAGTTTCTGAAAATTCTACTACTTCATCCCGAGTGATTTTACTGAGTAAAATTGTATCGAGGGACCCTTTGAACTATACACACGGAACCTTGCCAACTAGCGACTTAATAATTCCCCTAAAAAAGAAGGAGCGATAATCGCTCCTTCTTTTTTAAACATTCTAATATTTTATTCCGATTGTTTTTCTTTCTGATCGTTTCTTAAAAAAGTTGGCACATCTAAAGATTGCATATCAACCAGCAAGTTTTCACCTTTTTCAACTGCCAACCCATAGACTGGTTGCGCTAGGTTTTCTGCCAATGAGATCGTTGGTTGTGCATCAGTTGATGAATCTACTGACATTCCCTGCGCAGAATCTTCAGTTCTTTTTGAACTTTCAAAACCTGTAGCAATCACCGTCATAATAATTTCATCACCAAGAGATTCATCAATCACTGAACCTAAAATAATATGTGCATCCTCATCAGCTTGCTCATAAATCAAAGAAGCTGCTTGATTAATTTCTTGTAGCCCTAAGCTTGGGCCGCCAGTAATATTAAGCAACACACTCCGTGCACCTTTAATACTCATATTTTCTAGCAATGGAGAATCAATTGCTTTTAATGCTGCTTCTATCGCACGATCAGGCCCCGATGCTCTGCCAGTTCCAAGAACTGCAATACCCATATCTTTCATAATTGAACGCAAATCAGCAAAATCAACATTGATATGACCAGAACGAGTAATAATATCAGAAATGCCTTTCACCGATTGATTCAATACTTGATTAACCATCTCAAACGCATCAACCATAGAAACATTTTCTTCTGTTACATCCAAAAGTTTTTGATTCGGAACTACAATCAATGTATCGATATGTTTTTTAAGACTCTCAATTGATTCCTGCGCTATTTTCATTCGCTTTTTTCCTTCAAACTCAAATGGTTTTGTAACCACTGCTATTGAAAGAATTCCCAAGTCGCGCAACGCTTTTGAGATCACGGAAATCGCACCCGAACCAGTACCGCCGCCCATGCCTGCAGCTAAAAATACAATATCAGCATCTTTTACGGTATCAAGAATTTTATCTAGATCTTCTTCGGCTGCCTTTTTACCAGTTTCTGGATTAGCACCCGAACCCAAACCGTTGGTTACTTTGAAACCAATTTGAATCTTCTGTTCTGCTTTTGAAGATCGTAATGCTTGCACATCAGTATTAACAACCACAAAATCAATGCCCTCAACTCCAGCTTCAATCATGCTGTTGACTGTATTGCTACCCGCACCACCAATACCAATCACTTTGATTTTTGCTACCTGTTCATTTGAGGTATGTAAATTTGTTACTACCACATTTTCTTCTAGTGCAATCATTATCTCTCCTTTTATTTATTTAAAAAAGATCGGCAATCCACGATCTCATTTTCATTAAAATTTTTGTACTCGATGATCCTGTTGCAAACTCTATTCCTTGTGCATTCTTTTTAATTGCATGCATCAACAATCCATATGAAGTTGCATACATTGGATTATTAATAGATGCAGGCAATGCATAATCGCTCTTTGGGCGGCCAACACGAACGGGCATACCAAATATAGATTCTGCGATTGATGGCAACCCTTCTAAAAGAGAACCTCCGCCAGTCAATACCAATCCAGAGCGCATGAACGGCTTGAGTTCATACATCATGATTTCATGATTTACCAACTGCAGTAACTCTCGTGCTCTTGGTTCGATAATCCGTATCAAATTAGAAGCATGTACAATTTTTTGATCTTGGCCATGAACCATCGCCACCTTAATCTCTGTATCTTCAAGCACTGATCCAAGCGCCAGGCCATATAAATGTTTTATTCTCTGAGCTTCTTTGATTGTAGTATTCATTCCAACAGCAATGTCATTAGTAAAATGATTTCCCGCAACTGGAAGCACCATTGTGTGCCTAATCGCACTATCTTGATAAATAGCAAAATCGGAAGTTCCACCACCAATATCTAATAATCCAACACCTAACTCACGTTCATCATCGCTCAGTACTGCTTGAGCTGAAGCAAGCTGCTCTAAAATAATATCAGTAACCTTCACGCCAGCCATTTCGCAACATTTTGCTAAATCCCGCACTGAAGCAACCGAACCGGTGATAATATGGACACGAGCCTCCAAACTCGTACCATGCATACCTGTTGGATCAGTAAGTTTATTGCCACCATCAATCACATAATATTGTGGTAGCACATGAAGCACTTGTTGCCCTTCGGGAATTTCAACCGCTTGGGCAACTTGCAACACATTAGCAATATCAGTTGATCGTACATGTCCGCGTTTTATTGGGACTGCTCCAACCGAGTTAATCGATTGCACATGCGATCCTGCAATTCCAATTACTGCTGATTCGATTATGGTTCCGGCCATCTGCTCAGCTTCTTGGATCGCTGTTTTCATTGATTGAACGGTTTTTGCAACATCAACCACTACACCTTTTTTCAGGCCGTGTGATGGCGATTTTCCAATACCAACAATCTCAATATTATCATCACCAAGATATTTCCCAACCAACACACAAATTTTTGTAGTACCAATATCTATCGCTACCCATAATTTATCTTTAAATACTTTTGCCATTCCCATTCCCCTTAGGTTTTATTCAAAATAATCTGTTCAAAAAAACGAAGATCCGCACACCATTGTGTTTGCAATGACTCACTTAAATCACCACGATCACTCAGTAATTCTTTAAGTCGTTTGCAAGCTGCTAACTGCAATACATTGGGCGGACAACTACTTTTAGTTTTGATAATAAACAATGGTTGTTGTTTATCGCGAAGGATAATCTCAGTTGCCGTTTTCCATTCAACATCAAAATCTTTTAAAACGGTATCATCTAAAGAAACAATAAATTTTTTACATGAATTTGAGATACCTCCAGGAGTTTTCACCTGTGGCAACTTTTCTGAATTTTTAAACAACGATGAAGAAAATAACTTTCCTTCTCGACTGATTATTCTAGATTCATTCAAAGATGCTTTGGGTGTGTAACTTGTTACCCAAATCTGGAACATTTCTGGTGACATTTTTTTCACCGCTACATCTTTGATTGCAGCACACCGATTGACTAGTTGTGCGCAAAGCGCAATAACTGAATTATAAATTTTACTTGCGCGAATATACTCTTCGATACCAACGCACACTTGCGGCGCTAAATTCGCGTCAAAATTGATTGATAGATGTGGTTGTGCAGCCAAAAGAACCACTGGCAACAATGAACTTATAAAAAAATGAAAAATGTAGATGAAATTTATCTGAATATATTTCATTACCACCCCACGCAATCCCATACAAAGTATTTATCTTATACTATGTACCGTTTTTTATGGTTTTAGGTCAAGAGTTTGATAGGTAGATTTACACTTGAAAGTCAGATAAAACTGAACAATGAATTAGGATAAATTAGTATTAAGTGCCAAGGTTGGCAGATGAGCAAGAAGATATTTGAGATACTTATCATCAAATCTGATCCCAAACCCAACAAATGCATTCGCGTTATGACGACTCACAAAATCATCTGCACCAAACGTGAAATAAATATTCTCAAATAAGAACACACGATTAAGCCAGGTGATATGTGGGCGATCATCTTGGAAACGATCACGCCCTCGTAGATCAAAAGCCTCAAGAGTCATAATCCAACGCAAGTTTGGATTATCGAATGGAATATCA
>SDBT01012839.1_pt1 | contig 13442 bp, 13 predicted proteins | sample 2277101 | NCBI WGS metagenome assembly SDBT01 (sample SAMN10404973, study PRJNA504765) | marine sediment metagenome | isolation source: marine sediment core GS10_PC15, 103 cmbsf | place: Arctic Ocean: Southern Knipovich Ridge | collected 2010
GTTAGGCTCCCAGGAGCTGCTAAGGAAGAACCCAAAGAGCATAAAGTTCAAATTAAATTTAATCAGTAGTTTTCTAATCAAAGAAAATATTAAACGGCGGGTATTTACCCGCCTTTTTTGTGCCGCAATATCAGTATATTTAATCTATAATAAGTCCATCTTAATGGATAAAATAACGTCGTAATCACAATGAACAAGAAAAAAGCTTTGTTTTGGAGAAAAACCGATGACGTACTTCGATGTGAACTTTGTCCTCAGCTGTGCACAATTGACGAGAATAATGTTGGCCTATGCTTAGTACGTAAAAATATTGATAATGAGCTTTATACATTAAGTTACGGGCGCATCTCTTCAAAAGCTCTTGACCCTATTGAGAAAAAGCCATTGTACCGGTTTTATCCTGGGTCGACGATATTATCGATTGGAGGTATCGGGTGCAATCTCGGCTGTCCGTTCTGTCAAAATTACAGAATCTCACACCCCAAGGAATTCTCGCTTCAAGGTGATGAAGAAGAAGCAATGGCGGACATCACCGATGTTTTGCTGGTTGATGAACTTTTAAAAGAAGCTCTTGATGCGAAGCCCTACGGCAATATAGGTGTTGCCTATACGTATAACGAGCCCTTTATGTCTTATGAATATTTGCTGGATGCGTGCCAAAAAATAAAAGAGCACGGTTTAAAAAATGTTCTGGTAACAAACGGTTATTACAATCCCAAGCCTTTCAATAAGCTCTTACCTTATATAGATGCCATGAATATTGATCTTAAGGGTTTCACAGACGATGTCTACAAACAACTGGAAGCTCACCTGGGGCCTGTTAAAAAGACTATTCAGACCGCAGCTCAGAGTTGCCATGTTGAGGTGACAACGTTGCTGGTTCCCGGGCTCAATGATGATGAGGAGCAAATTGAAAAGATGGTGACGTGGCTTGCAGATGAGATTGACAGCAGCATTCCTTTGCATATTTCGCGTTACTTTCCGGCTCATGGATACAAAGCGGAGCCGACGCCGATTGAGACAATGAAGAAAGCTGAAGAAATCGCAAAGAAGAAGTTAAAGTACGTTTATCTTGGCAACGTATAGCTTGGCAAAGATACATTCTTTTTATTCCAGCTTTTTGGTATTCTTTTAGCAACCAAAGGATAAAGAAAATTGGAAATTAAAACTTTACAAGTCGGTCCCCTGGAGACTAATTGTTACATTTTAAAAAGCGGCAATGATGCTGTTGTAATCGACCCCGGAGGCGACGCAGAAATTATCATCGAGAGCATTGAAAAAGATGATTTGAAAGTCGTCCATATATTGAACACCCATGGGCATCACGATCATGTCCTGGCAAATAGTGAGATATCCAAGTATGCAGGACAAGCTGTCAAAATATATCCCGAGGATGCGTATATGTTAAGTGCCGATCAAGGGATATTTCCAATATTAAGTGCGGAAAAAGATTACCCGACTGAAGATCTAACGGATGGACAAAAAATAGATTTTGGCGGCACGGAAATCGAAGTATTCCATACGCCGGGGCACACCAAAGGCTCGGTCTGCTTTTTAGCAGCTGGTAATTTGTTTTGCGGAGACTTATTATTTAAACAGTCTATTGGTCGGACAGACCTTGACGGATCGTCGCCTGAGGACATGGTTCATTCGTTAAAGAAAGTAATGAAGTTGAGTAAAGAATACGTAGTATATCCGGGGCATGGAGGGACTACCACGATTGCTGATGAAGTCAGAGACAACCCTTTTATTTTGGAATTAAATATATGAGCGATAAAGTCACAAGACCAAGAGGAACTCAGGATTTCTTACCTGAAAAAGCTGAGCTTCTGTTTTTTATAAACGAGAGCGCGACTAAGTTTTTTCAAAACTACGGATATCGTCCGATAGTAACGCCTACGTTTGAAAAAGAAGAGCTCTTCAAGCGCTCAATTGGCGCGTCGACCGATATTGTTCAAAAAGAGATGTATGAGTTTGAAGACAAAGCGGGGAGAAAAATGGCTTTGCGTCCGGAAGGTACTGCGCCCGTTGTACGCGCTTTTATTGAGAACAATCTGCAAGCACTCCCCAAACCGGTAAAGCTCTATTACATCGGCCAGATGTTTCGCTATGAAAGACCGCAAGCGGGGCGCTATCGGGAGTTTTGGCAGATGGGTGCGGAAGCTATTGGCTCATCAGACCCCGCGTTAGACGCCGAGGTCATAGAGCTTTGTTATGGCTATCTGGCTTCCCTTGGAATAAAAGATCTGGTTCTTAAGATAAACAGCATGGGCTGCAGAGATTGCCGCGGCAATTATATCGAAGAGCTCAAAAAATTTCTGTCCGGCAAAGTTAGCGAGTTTTGCAATACTTGCTCGCAGAGAATAGATATTAATCCTTTAAGGGTATTTGATTGCAAGCAAGAATCTTGCCAAGAAGCGCTTAATGATTCTCCTAAGATCCTGGATTATGTTTGTGATAAAGATAAAGCGCATTTTGAGCGGGTGCGCACTTTTTTAGACGCTGTTGAAATAAACTACACTCTGGATCCGCATCTGGTTAGAGGTTTTGATTATTACACCAAGACAACATTTGAGGTTTTGTTGCCAACGCTGGGAGCTCAAAATGCGTTATCGGGCGGCGGCCGCTATGATTACTTGATCTCAGATTATGGCGGGCCACAAGAGCCGGCGATCGGTTTTGCTTTTGGAACGGAAAGAATAATGCTTGCTTTAGAGAGCCAAAACATATCGGTGTTTACAAGGCCCGACCTCGATACTTTTGTAGTATGGCTTGAAGAAGAGCAGAAAACGCAGGCTTACAAAACTACAAGCTATTTGAGGGACAAACATCTTAATGTGCTCATGGGGCTGGACGGGAAGAGTATGAAGGCGCAGCTCAAAATGGCAGATAAGTTACAAGCGAGAACGGCACTGATAATCGGAGAGGACGAAGTCAAAGCAAAGCTTCTCACTTTGAAAGATCTCGAAACGGGCGAGCAAGAGAAATTATCTTTGGAGCAAACGGTGGATAAACTAAGAGAGAAAAGCTAGGGTAGGAAAATATGTCTTATCTAATAAGAAACAAAAACTGCGCGGATATCTCGGAAAAAAATATAGGGCAAGACGTCATCATCAACGGTTGGGTCAACAAAAGACGTGATCATGGCGGCTTGATCTTTTTGGATGTCAGGGACAGAAGCGGATTGATCCAAGTTGTTGCCGATCCGGAGGTAAAGGACGCTTTCGCTGTTGCTCACAAGTTACGCAGCGAATATGTGATAGCCGTAAAAGGAAAAGTCCAAATACGGCCGGACGGTACTGAAAACCCAGAGCTGAAAACAGGCAAGGTCGAGGTAGCCGTAGAAGAAATACAATTACTTAGCAAAAGCTTGGCTTTGCCTTTTGAGTTAGAGGATGCAGATAAGGTCAGCGAGCAATTAAGACTTACGTACAGATTTCTGGATCTCAGGAGAGACAGACTGCGCTCGAATCTCGAGTTAAGGCACCAAACGGTAATGACGGTGCGCAAGTTCTTAAACGATAACGGGTTTTTAGAAGTCGAAACGCCTTATCTTACCAAGAGTACACCCGAAGGAGCTCGTGATTTTCTGGTTCCCTCGAGGCTAAGCCCAGAGACATTTTATGCATTGCCGCAGTCGCCGCAGCTATTTAAACAGATACTCCAAGTAAGCGGAGTAGAGCGATATTACCAATTGGCTCGAGCTTTTAGGGACGAAGATCTTCGCGCTGACAGGCAACCTGAGCATACTCAGATAGATATCGAGATGTCGTTTGTGTCCGAAGCTGACATTATCAAGCTGGCTCAGAGCATGATCTTTGAAGTCTTTGAGCTCATTGGTGAAAAAGCTGACTTTGACGAGATGAAATATGACGATGTCATGAATTCATACGGCTCGGACAAACCGGATCTCAGGTTTGGTTTGTCGATAAAAGACGTATCAAAAGTCTTTGAAAAATCAGGCTTCAAAGTCTTCAGTAATGTTATTGCTGATGGTGGATCTATAAAGGGTTTCAAGGTCGAAGATGGTGGCGGTTTAAGCCGCGCCGAGCTTGATAAGATAATCGAGCAAGCGATAGAGCTTGGCGCTAAAGGACTTGTCTGGCTAGTAAAAGAGGACAAAACGTTTAAGTCTCCAATAGCTAAATTTTTGTCCGAAAAAGAACTAAAAGACCTGGCTAATGAATTTGAAGCTAAAAAAGGTGATCTGATCTTGATGGTTGCGGGGGACACGGCTTTAAATCTCGAAGTTTTAGGGCAGCTGAGGCCTCTTATGGCTGAGAAGTTTTCTCTTGTAAAACCGGGATTTAAGTTTTTGACAATAGTCGATTTTCCTTTGTTTATTTATGACGCGGAAGAAAAACGCTTAAAAAGTCATCATCATCCGTTTACGCTTCCAAAACATGAGTACCTGAAAGAGATGGAGAAAGAGCCTACGAAAGTGATAGCTCATGCCTATGACATGGTGATAAACGGTATCGAAGTAGGCGGAGGTTCTTTGAGGATATATGATCCCGCTTTACAGCAACGCATATTCGAACTACTGGGTATTTCAAAAGATGAAGCTAAAGAAAAATTTGGGTTTTTGCTCGAGGCGTTTAAGTATGGTGCGCCGCCTCACGGAGGAATTGCTTTTGGGTTAGACAGGCTTGTCATGCTTTTAAGCGGAAGCGAAACAATACGAGATGTCATAGCGTTTCCAAAGACACAGAGCGGAACTGACCTCATGACAGGGGCTCCAGACCACGTTTCACCGGGTCAATTAAAGGATTTGCATATAAAAACCGAAAAATAATATAGTGCCTGTTCTCAGTAAGCAGTAGTTAGTAATCAGTTACCGCAGATAGTTGTGCATAAATGAGGCCAGCGGTTTTTTGGTTTTTCTGATAATTGAAAACTGGCAACTGAGAACTGAGCCACATTGACTTTGATATGTTTTAAGCTTTAAAATTATACAAAACAAAAGGTCACATGAGAAAAACAGTAATCGTAGTCTTAATCGTAGTTTTAGTTTCAATATTGCTAGCCGGTTGTTCCGGCGGCGGTGCTGATGACAGTGGCGCTCAAACTGAAACCCAACCCGCCCAAAGCACAGACACCACAGCTCAGCAATCAACGGGTAGCGCAAGTTCTGCCACCACGACAAGTACGACAACCGAAACAAAAAAACCGGCTGTACCAAGAGAGTTGGAGTTCACTAAAAAGTCTTTACCGGCGGCATTTGAAAAAGCGGTAGAAGATGGTTTTGTGGTAATTGTGGCCTTATATTCTGAAGATTCTATTAGCAAAAAAGTATCAGACTCAGTTGATGAAGTCGTAAAGTCTGTCGATTACAAGGATCAGATAAAATATTTTAGTTATGAGATAGGTACTAAGACCTCGGCATCTGTGGCCAAGCTGACAACTGCAATAAATGCCAAATATAATCCGAATATTACTATTATTGATAGAGACAAAAATATAGTCTTTGAAAAAAGCGGTTTCATCGAAAAGAGTTTCTTCAGCCACAAACTTTACAATGTTGTCTATAAAGACAAAAGCCCCGAGTAATTAAAAGTCCACGAATCAATATAAGCAACCAATCTATGGCAAGATAGGCTATTATAATAGTAAACTAATGGGTATACATGTTTTTAGATTGCTTGGTGGTTAGCTTTTAGATTGCTTAAAGGATTGACCAAGGTTTTTATAGCAAGGATAGGTTTAATCAACCAGTTAGGATAATTATTTATGTTCACGGTTCAAACAGTAATAGCAGTAGCTGTTTCGATTATTGCAGTTGCGATCGCAGCTGTGATGTGGCAGCTATTCGGAATTTTAGGGCGCGTTAAACAACAGATAACGCCGATATTAACGAACGTCGAAAAAACGCTGGAAGAGGTAAATCAAGAACTCGAGCGAGTAAATGAGATCATAAAGACCGGCGAATCGGTGGTCGAGAAGGTGAATATGACTACAAAAATCGCTCAGCAAGCAGTTTCATCGCCTCTTATTAAACTAGTCAGCGTAGGCGCAGGTATTAAAAAAGCATACGATTCGCTCACAAGGCGGAAGTAATGAAATTGCGAAATAAGGTTTTAGCCCTCGGCCTGGCGGCTCTGGCCGGGTTTTTGGCAAGTAGGCCGGACATGAGAAAATATGTGTCACAGTCTATTGGAGAATTTAAGGATTCTATAGAAGATGCCATAGAATCAGGCAAAAAAGCCGCGGCTTTAAAAGAGCAAGAGTTGGAAGAAGAGATAAAAGTAGACGAAAAACGCCTTGAAGAAAAATAAGCTATAAGTTGGAACTGATTTAATCCGACAATATTACAGTGATTTTAGTATAATTAGTAGCAAAGTTTAGAGCACTATGGCGAAAACAAACGACAGAATAGATCAGTGGAAAAATGTTGCTACCGTCAGCTGGGCGATAGTTGGTGTAGCAGCAGTAGTATGGGTAATCACTGTCTTGTTAGAACCCCTCAAAGTCGTCATTCCAATTTTTATTTATACTATGGCTCTAGTCTATGTGCTAAGGCCATCGGTCGAAAAACTTAATAGTCGAGGTATTCCCAGAGGTCTTGCCGTAGTTATCACATACTTGATAGTCATGGCTTTAATAGCTCTGTTGTTTTGGTATTTGATCCCAATAGTGTCTAGCCAGTTTATGAGTTTTGCTAAAGACGTTCCGACAAAGTTCTATCCCAAGCTGCAGGCTTTCGGAAATAATCTTCTAATGACGTATCAATCCAGGCTTGGCGAAGTGCTTGACATAGATAAATTTGTGGCAAGCTATTCAATGCAGGCAAAGAAATTCGGAATAGGTATTATAGCCGGATTGCCCAAGGCCACAATGGATTTTTTCGGCGGAATGTTAAACTTGATACTGGCTCCGATAATCGCTTTTTATATTTTGAAAGACATGTCGGTAATAAAAGAAACCATAATGGGACTCGTCCCCCGGGACCATAGAGACGAGGTCTTAACGATTATAAGAAAGACGAATGCAGTCATATCGGGGTTCTTAAAGGGTCAGCTGACGGTATCGTTTATCGTAGGCTTGCTTGCGAGCATCTGGTTTCTGATAATCGGCCTGGATTTTCCGTTTGTCTTAGGCATGATTGCAGGTGCTCTTAACATCATCCCTTACTTAGGACCGGTTATTGGCGGATTATTAGCCGCAACGGTCGCCGGATTCAGCTTTACAAACCCGATCTTCGGGATTTCTTTAGTAGTGGTAGGAATGTTGTCCATTCAGCAGCTTGATAGCGCGATAATCTCTCCACAGGTCATGAGACGGCACGTAAACTTACATCCGGTATCGATTGTTTTTGGGTTGTTGATAGGTAGTTCATTATTTGGCATTATGGGCATGTTGCTGGCTATCCCGGTTCTGGCGGTAGTCAAGGTCTTGCTCTATCATTTTGTCAGCAAACAGGACATTTTTTAGAACCGGGTAGCGAGTTTTAGGGTCAAGGGTGGCGAAAAGCAAACTAACTGCCAACCAATCAAGCAAACTATGAATCAAAGGATTATATGAAAAGTTCAGATATTAGGAAGACATTTTTAGAGTTTTTTAAATCAAAAGGACACGCGATTTATCCTAGCTCATCTCTTGTGCCTGATGATCCGACAATGCTACTCACTACTGCCGGCATGGTTCAATTCAAACCTTTTTTTGAGGGCAGCGAGAAGCCCAAGCACACCAGGATAACGACTTCGCAAAAATGCGCTCGGACTACCGATATCGACAGAGTTGGTCATACGGATAGGCATCTGACTTTTTTTGAGATGCTCGGTAATTTTTCTTTTGGAGATTATTATAAAAAAGAATCTATCGAGTGGGCATGGGAATTGTTGACCGAGCATTTTAAGTTGGAGAAAAAGAAGCTTTGGGCGACTATTTTTACTGATGATGATGAAGCTTATGATATCTGGAAGAAAAACACGGATATAGATGAAAAGCATATCGTCAGACTTGGAGAGGAGCACAACTTTTGGTCGGCAGGTGACGTTGGTCCTTGCGGGCCTAGCTCTGAGATAATCTACGACTTTGGAGAAGACTATGTTTGCGGGCCGCATTGCAATATTGGCTGCGATTGTGATCGATGGTTGGAAGTCTGGAATCTTGTATTTATGCAGTATGAGCGCTGTGAAGATGGTCAGTTAAAAGAACTTCCCAAGAAAAATATAGATACCGGCATGGGACTCGAACGGGTGGCGGCTATCTTGCAAAAAGCGGAAGACAACTTTCGAACCGATCTTCTCAAGCCTATTTTAGACAAAATCAGTAAGATATCGGGAGTAAAAGTAGGCGAGTCTGAGAAAACGGATATTTCGCTTAAAATAATCAGCGACCATACGCGGGCAATCGCTTTTATGATAGCCGATGGCGTAGTTCCTTCTAATGAGAGCCGGGGATATGTATTAAGAAGGTTGATAAGACGCTCGGTGAGGCACGGCTGGCTTTTAGGCGTAGAAAAGCCCTTTTTAAGCAAACCAATCGATGTTGTCATAAAAGAGATGAGTGGACAATATGCAGAGCTTGAAGATAACAGAGAATACATACAGCGCATTGTAGATACAGAAGAAGAAAAATTTGGAAATACTTTGCGGCAAGGCTTGGAAATAATAAGTGACGCGATGAAAGACTTAAAAAAAGCGAAGAAAAAGACTATGAGCGGCGATCTGATTTTTAAACTTCATGATACGTACGGATTTCCGGTCGAGCTTACCACAGAAATCGGAACTGAAAACGGTCTCAAGGCTGACATGAAAAAGTTTGAAGCGCTTATGAAAGAGCAAAAGAAAAGAGCCAGAGCCGCCTGGAAGGAAGAAGAGAAAGAGTTTAGTCCCATTTATAACGAAGTGGCAGATCAAGCAGGGGCAACAGAGTTTTCCGGTTACTCAGAGATGGAGACGAAAGCTAAAATCAGGGCAATTGTGGTTGATCAAAAACAAGTAAAAGAAGTCAAGAGTGGTATTGAGGCTGAGATCATATTGGATAAGACTCCGTTTTATGCTGAAAAAGGCGGGCAGGTTACGGACACTGGTTTAATTAAAAGTACAAGCGGTGAAGCTAAGGTGGCACATGTTAAAGAAGGTCTTGGAGAAGTGATACTTCACAAGGCAAAGATAGGCAAGGGAAAGCTAAAAGTAGGGGAAGAAGTAGATGCTCAAGTAGATAAGACGCACAGACTTGCTGTCTCGCGGGCGCATACGGCTACCCATATCCTGCATTGGGCTCTGCGAAAAGTTTTTGGAGCTCACGTTAAACAAGCCGGGTCGCTTGTAGAAGATGACAGATTACGGTTCGATTTTACGCACTTCGAGGCGATGGATACCAAACAGATTAAGAAAGTCGAAGATCTTGTTAATGAAAAAATACTACAAGCTCTGCCAGTCAAGGCTTTTACGACCACAATAGATTATGCTAAAGAAATACAAGCTATTGCTTTTTTTAACGAAAAATACGGCGAGTTTGTGCGAGTTGTTGAAGCAGGCGATTTTAGCAAAGAACTTTGTGGCGGAACACATGTGACTAACACCGCTTTTATAAACCTATTTAAGATCAACAGCGAAGGCAGCGTCGGCGCTAACCTCAGACGTATAGAGGCTTTTACCGGAGGACGGCTATTTAAACGCTTTAGGGAAGAAGAAGAAATTGTAAAAGGTGCAAGCGAGGTATTAAAAGTAGCTCCGGCTGGCTTGGGCAAAAAAATTGCCAGTCTCAACAAAGACATGGTTAAGCTTAAAAAAGAATTAAGTAAGGCCAAAAAAGGCGGTTCTGCAGAACAGATAGAAGAGATCGCCGCGTCGTCAAAAAAGATCAACGGTTTTAATGTTCTTACGTATAGGCTGGATGATTCTGATATAGAAACGCTGAGAGAATACGCTGACATTTTGAGGAATAAGCTGGGTAATAGTGCCATCATGCTTGCTTCAAAAAAAGATAATAAGGCCTTAGTGTTGGCTGCTGTTTCAAAAGAAGCGGTAAATAAAGGGTTTGACGCCGGGGCTTGGTTGAAAGAAATCCTTCCGATAATAAAAGGTGGAGGTGGCGGTAAGGCCAATCTTGCACAAGCCGGAGGAAAAGAACCCGAGCAAATACCAAAGGCACTTGATAAAGCCCTAGAGTTCGCTGACAACTGGGCTAGCACTCGTGCGTAAAATAGCTTTAGACATAGGGTCAAAAAGAATCGGGATCGCAATAACCGATGAGACAAATACTCTGGCAAGGCCTTTGACGACGATTGAGCGCTCCAATGTAAAAACAGAAGCAAAAATGCTTACAAGAATAATAAAGGAAAACGAGGTGGACATCATCGTCGCCGGAATGCCGGTCGATCTTAAAGGGGCCAAAGGTGTAGCCGCTCAAAATATCGAGGAATATTTAGAAAAACTTGATAAACTCACGGATACTCCGATAATACGCTATGATGAGCGCTTTACGACCAAGATCGCCGAGGATTTCTTAAGAGCGAGCGGATTAAAGAAGGGCAAGCGCAAAAAGATAATAGACGAAGCGGCAGCAACAATAATTTTGCAGAACTATTTAGAGCATGCTAAAAAAAATCAAGCTTAAGCAAACAATATCTATAATACTGCTTTTGGTAACGGCGGGCGTATTCATTTATTTTGCGGCAAAAGCAATTTTACCGGGCCCAAAAGAAAGCGTGGCAATCGTTATTCCGGAAGGCTCATCCGTTAACGACATTACTAAGATCTTGGAAGAAAAAGAAATTGTCACAAACGGTTTAGTGTTTAAGTTTTATGTATTTGCATCCGGTGAGACGGAAAAACTACTTCCCGGCCGCTACATATTAAACAAGAGTTCAGCGTACCGTCAAATTATAGCTGACCTGGTCGAAGGACCGAAGAGAATATCTTATAAGGTGACCATCCCCGAGGGTTTCACTCTCAAACAAATAGGAAAGCGGCTAAGTAAAACCGGCGGCCTTAGCAATAAAGAGTTTACCGTTATGGCAGATGATTCAAGGCTTTACAAATACGATTTCCTAAAATACAACAAAGCGGGGCACCTGGAGGGCTATTTATTTCCCGAAACATATACGTTAGATGCCGAGACTCAAGTAGCCGAGGTCATTAATATGATGCTCAGGCAGTTTGAAAAAGAGTATAAGAGCTTGAAGAAGACAAAAACGCCCGTAAAGCTTGATCTTCACCAGATCGTGACAGTAGCTTCTTTGGTGGAACGAGAGGCTAAGCTCAAAGAAGAAAGACCGTTCATCGCAGGTGTTATTTACAACCGGCTCAAGAAGAAGATGAAGCTTGAGATAGACGCGACTATTCAATATGCGCTAAAGGAGAGAAAAAAGAAAATTACTCTCAAGGATTTAGAGATAGATTCACCTTACAATACTTATAAACACGTGGGACTGCCGCCTTCGCCCATAGGTAGTCCGGGCATAGACTCTCTAAAAGCCGCGCTAAATCCTGCTAAAAGAAATTATCTCTACTATGTCTTAGTCGATGAAAAAACCGGAAAGCATTTTTTCACTAACAACTACCAGGAATTTTTAAAAGTTAAGCATAAAAAGGGCAAATAGCGGCAAAAGTTGATATTCTATTGTCTATGGTAGAGCTCTTGTCACCGGCTGGTAATCTGGAAAAATTAATATACGCCTTGGAATACGGTGCTGATGCTGTTTACATTGGTGGTTCAAGCTTTGGTCTTCGAGCGGCTTCCTCGAACTTTGATTTGAAAGACATCGAGAAGGCCCTGGAAATAGTAGAAAAAGCGGGAAAAAAGCTTTATGTTGCCGTGAATATCTTTGCATATCAAGAGGATTTGGCAGGCATAAAAGAATTCCTGCGTAGCCTTGCGGATATAAGGCCGGCGGCTTTAATAGTCTCTGATCCCGGTATCTTTAATTTGGCCAAAAAGATCTGTCCGGAAATCGACTTACACATAAGCACCCAGGCAAACGTAACGAATTTAGAGGGAGCGCTTTTTTGGCAAGAGCAAGGTGCAAAACGGATAACCTTGGCTCGCGAATTGTCTTTGTCTCAAATCAAAGAGATCAGCGAAGGTCTAGAAATTGGAGTCGAAGTCTTTGCCCACGGAGCAATGTGTCTGAGTTATTCAGGCCGCTGCTGGTTGAGTCATTACCTTACTGAAAGAGATGCAAACAGGGGTGATTGCTCGCAAAGCTGTCGTTGGAACTATGCATTAGTCGAAGAGAAAAGACCGGATGAGGCAATGGCTATTTTTGAAGACGGCGCAGGTACTTATATTTTGAGCTCGAAAGACCTTTGTTTGGCAGAAAAAGTAGACGAGCTTATAAAGGCCGGCGTAAGCTCTCTTAAGATAGAAGGGCGGATGAAAAGTATTCATTACGTGGCTACGGTGACAAAGACTTACCGAGAAATAATAAATAAAGCGTTAAAAGAAAAAGATGATTTTGTTTTTGATAAAAATTGGTTAGATGAACTTAATAAGATAAGCCATAGGCAATATACGAAGGGTTTTATCGATGGTCCAGGTAACGACTTGCAAGTCAAAGGTCCGGTCTCGTATTTTAAGACGGCTGATTTTGTGGGCTTGGTCGCGGAAAAGAATGGTAAAGGTTGTAAAGTTAAAATTAAAAACCGCATCGAGGTCGGTGACGAGCTTGAAGTCTTAACGCCTGCTGGTGATAATAAACAAGCAAAAGCTCAGTTTTGCGATGAAGAGGGCACGGCGTTAACAGAGGTACATGCTAATTCAAATGCATGGTTTGATAACGATTGGCCGGTAAGGTCTCTGATAAGAAAGAAGCTAAAAGATGCTTAAACGGTTTACGCCGGATGCTTACTACGATTCGATATACGACATTCAAATAGAGGACTTAGTGGGAAAAGGTATCAAAGGTCTGATAATTGACTTAGATAATACTTTGATTCCCCGCGACAAGACCGCTACCCCTGACAAGCTAATGTCGTGGCTAAAGAACTTGGAGAAGCACGGATTAAGGATTTGCGTTGTTTCCAATAATTTAAGATCAAGAGGGAACGAAATATCAAACAAAATTAAGCAGCCTGTGATAAGTATGGCCAAAAAGCCGAGCCGAGCCGCTTTCAAGAAGGCCTTAGAGATTTTAGATACTCCTATAGATAAAACTGTAGTAGTTGGAGATCAGATATTCACCGATGTTTTTGGCGGCAATAGAATGGGCCTTAAAACGATACTAGTAGTGCCGTTAAACGGCAGAGAATTTTTCGCAACATATTTTGTCAGAATCGTTGAGAGATTTATTTTAAGACATTTATTAAGGTCCAAGAGAATTCAGAAAAACAAACAAGTAGACTTTCAATGAAAATAACGAGTGAGACTCAGATGAGTGGAATAATAGGCTATCCACTCAAAAAGACACTTTCACCGGCTATGCAAAATGCCGCTTTTCAGGCTGTTGATTTAAACTGGCGCTATATATCCATAGCTGTACGTCCGGACAATCT
>SDBT01012840.1_pt1 | contig 13442 bp, 12 predicted proteins | sample 2277101 | NCBI WGS metagenome assembly SDBT01 (sample SAMN10404973, study PRJNA504765) | marine sediment metagenome | isolation source: marine sediment core GS10_PC15, 103 cmbsf | place: Arctic Ocean: Southern Knipovich Ridge | collected 2010
ATTGAACAGGACCCGTTTTTGCTGTGGAGTATTGTAAAAACACTCATAAAAAAGCTCACAACAGACCCTGGGGTCGATGTTAATAAGATTCGAACGATCGGATTCAGTTCGCAGGGAATATCCATCATTCCTGTTGATGTGAGTTATAAACCTCTGCGTAATATGATCAGCTGGCTGGACAGCAGGGCTGTCCGGGAGGTTTGTGAGATAGAAAAAAAATTTACCGCAGAAGATATTTTTCATATCACCGGGAAGAAATTGAATGAATTTTATTCGCTTCCCAAGATATTATGGATGAGAAATAATGAGCCGGATGTATTCAAGCGTATCCGTAAAGTACTCCTTCCGCTGGATTATATTTATTATAAACTGACAGGCACTGCTGTCACCGATCACACAATGGCCGGTGGAACATTGCTCTACGATGTGGAAAACCGTGTCTGGTCAGGTAAAATTTTAAGGGCCTTCAATATTGACCCTGACATTCTTCCTGTGATTGAAGACGCTGGAGGCTATCGAGCGCCCCTGACAGAAAAAGCCGCCGGGGAACTGGGTTTATCAAGGGATGTCACAGTTGTACTCGGTGCGCAGGACCAGAAGTGCGCCGGAGTAGGAGCGGGGATAGATGAAAAAACGGCCGTTATATCCATGGGGACCTGCAGCGCGATTCTTGTAGAGTGCGCGGCACCGGTTTTTGATGAACAGATAAGAATCCCCCTGTTCAGTTTTATAAAAAAGAACAGCTATGTTCTGGAAGCAGTAATCAGCACAACAGGCATTGTTTTTGAGTGGTTAAGAAAATTATTTTTTCAGAATAAGAGTTTTGATCAGCTGACATCTCTTGCTGAGCGCGCAAATCCGGGGAGTCATGGGGTGTTTTTTTATCCCCATTTTGAGGGAGCGGGAACACCGCACTTAAATCAAAAAGTTAGAGGTTTTTTATACGGTCTTTCTCTCGCAGTTGAAAGGGATGATATTATTCGGTCCCTGCTTGAGGGAGTTGCTTTCCAAATTCGAAAAAATCTGGAAGTTATTGAAGAAATTAGAAACATGAAGATCAAAAAAATAAAGATAATCGGCGGAGGAGCTAAGAGTAATCTCTGGTGTTCAATTATCGCTGATGTTTTAAACAGAGAAGTGGTGAGATTTGAATCTTCGGAAGTCGCGTCCATAGGGGCCGCGATTATTGCAGGTGCCGGAACAGGGATTTTTAAAGATTTAACCGATGGCTATGAAAAAATGCGGGGAGGGATAACAAAATTTAAACCGGGTAACAGAAAAGCAGCAATTTATGATGAAATATATAGAAAGTACATCGATATTGAAAAAAAGATGATAAGCTGAAAGGCAGGTCGGTTTTTGTCATTTTTTAATGGCCGCTGAATAAATACTTCTTATTCAGGATTAAGCCCGGGAGAAACTCCAAACTTCGCGCCGCATTCTTTTACTGTCAAAAGGTGTTGGACTGATAGTATTGTACCTGACCCAAATAACAGTTTCGGCCGCTCTTTTTTTAGCCTGGTCATCGCTTCTGCCGCAGCCCTGGTTTGAAAGGTTATTTCCGCATAAATTGGTAAGATATTTTTGCCTATCAAAAAATTATATACGATTAAAATTTACCCATCAAATAGAATTTTTCAGCCATACCCATCGAAGCTGATACTGTTGTACTTGTCCTGAGTGTCTAACCGGAGAGAAAGCGGATGACTATGTCCCACTCATCCTGGTATGAATTGTATCGAATGACATAATTCCTGCCGTCATCCACACGAACCTTGTAGTAGTTTATTACAGGATCATCTGATCTCACACTGCCTTCGTACCATCGATCGATAATCTCCAGGATGATATAGCGTCTGCCTCGGAATGTAAACGCCCTCGGGCTTTCATGTAACTTATATCCAGAGTAGCTTTCAACACTGATCTTTTCAAGATTCCACATAAGACTTTTATGGTTTTATCTATTAATAACTGCAAAACGAATGAAGAGGCAAGAAATAACTTATCATAATGATTGACAGTTTACTTGCCTATATTTAAGAGCTTATCTTTTATTCTTCTTTTGACTTTTAATGCCAGACGGATTAAAAATACATTAAGAATTAAACTATATCAATAAACATTACAGGTTCAAAAGAGTGAAATAGTATGGAGCAGCGATACAGTTTACACGGTTTCATAATCGTTGAAAGTGAAAGGGGCCTCGGGTGGATTCAGCACGTTGGAGATTGGAACAATACAGGTGAGATGATGTACATATCGGGTAGCGCGTATATTCATAAAGATTACGATGTACTTTTGTTGGGAAAATGGAGATCAATAGAAGCGGATAAGGAAATGAAAACTTTTGATGATGTAGAAAAATATTTAGAATCTTTGCCAGAATGGGGTAAGACAAAATATTATGTTAAACTTTCAGATATTGAGCTATACTCTCTCATCGAATGTAAAACAGGAGCGGTGGTCTTCAGCGAAAAGAATCCGGAAATTCTCAAAAGCCTTCATTTCATCGACGAAGAAAGAAAGACCGATGATTTATAATGAGCCGGCAGGTAATATTTTTAATAGGCAATTGCCGCCAGACACTTAAAATAATTTACATCAGTACTTATTATAATTTGCTCCATCCTATACATATCCGCAAAGGTCCTGCCAAGAACAAGAGGCTTGAAAATTCTATCGAATATAAATGGTAAATTGAGGTCCCGTCCTGGTCCAACACCAGCGGCACTAATGCAGGTACAACGGCCTCAATACCCTTCATGACAGGTTCAAGGTCAGAAAAATTAAAAATATCTCCCTGTAAAACTCCCGGTTTTTCAGGGGATCTAACCAGTGCTTTAATTTCATACCCTGAAACTATAGCCTGTTGAATCACATGGATACCTGTTCTTCCTGAACTCAGGCTTTCTACTCATTCTACACGGAGAATTACATAATTTCTTGACACGGTTTTAGAGCATAGTATAATGTGACAGAGAAGCAGCAGATGTCAGAAAGTGCATACAAGCAAATATTATGGGAGGAGTGATATAATGCCGGCAAAGTTTGTAATTGCATTGTCTTTTTTCTTGATCATATCTATCGGGTTATTTGCTGAAGGTAACAATGATGGTGACTCTCAAGTAAAGCAAGAGAATATTTTAATTGAAATACATCACTGCCCGACATGCGGCTTCCGGTCAACAGCTAACAAGCTGGCAGAAGAATTAAAGGCCGTATTTGGCGTTGAAGTCAAATTAGTCGACGGGGAAATCGGAAGCTTTGACGTTTTTGTAAATGGTGAATTGCTATTCTCAAAGTCTGAAACCGGCCGATTCCCGAATCCCGGGGAGATAGTTCAAAAAATCAATGATTACAAAAAAGACTGAAGTTCTTCATCCGCGAAAATTAAGCTGTCGCTAAATTGGCTAACGTTTTATCTTTAATTACCTATTCATAAACCTCAAAACGATGCACACCTAATTGAAAGGGCGTAACCTTTTGGTCCATGCTTACAGACCATAATAAATGTGAATAAAGATTTGAACCTATCTTAATTTAAGGTTACAACTATTTCCTTGCCATAATGTCATCGGCCGGTATAATAAAATTTAAAGAGCCGTACCCCGGACAGCGGGAAAGGGACAGGAACCTTGGAAGGATAATCCAGGAGAATATACCGATGCTGCTTATTGGAGAAAAAATCAACACAATCAGGAAGTGTATAACCCGGGCGGTCGAGAACAGGGATGCGGAGTTTATACAAAAGGAGGCAATTAACCAGGTTGAAGCTGGAATAGATGTGCTTGATGTCAATGTTGGAAGTCCTTTCCATGAAGCGGAAAATATGAGATGGGCAGTCAGGGCGATAGAGGAAGTGGTAAACATTCCCCTGTGTCTGGACAGTTCCAGCCCCGAGGCTATCAGGGCGGGATTCGAGGTCTGCCGGGACAAAGAAAAAGCCTGGGCCAATTCCATCATCTTTGAACAAAAAAAAATGGATGGCGTTCTTCCTTTAGTGAAGGAGTACAACTGTCCATTGATTGCTCTCTGTATGGATAAAGATGGTATTCCGGCCACAGCAGAAAAAAGAGTAGAAGTGGCCCGGCAGCTCATCCAGGTTATTAGAGACCGGGATATCAATCCGGACAATCTCTACCTCGACTGTTTGATCGAGCCAATAAGTGTGGGTACGGGAAAAGCCCTGCAAACACTGGAAACCATTAGAATGATAAAAGAGCTGTTTCCACGGATCAATACCGTAGTATGTTTGAGCGCGGTTTCCTTTGGATTGCCCGGCAGAAGACTTATTAATCGCACTTTCCTGCCTCTCTTGATCGAAGCGGGTGTGGATGCCATTTTCCTGGACCCTCTCGATGAGGCGCTCATGACTACCCTGAGAGCATCAAACGCCCTGCTGGAAAAAGATGAGAGCTGCCTGGAATATATCAAAAGTTTTCGGGAGGGCAAACTCAAGATTTAAGGCGGTAAAAAAATGACTAAAAAAGAACGGGTAAAAACAGCTCTGTCTCACAGTGAGCCGGACAGGGTTCCCATATTTGAGCTCACTGTAGCGAACCCGGTACTAAAAAGTGTGCTTGGCAGAAAAATCACGGGCTTCGGCACAGGAGAGGCGAAGGCGGCAAGTATCAGAGCGGGCATGAAGGGAAGAGAAGCAAGAATGGCTATTATCAGGGAAAATGTTCAGGGTATGCTGGAGATGTACGAGAAGGTTGGTTTTGATATGTTCTGGTTCAGACCCACTGAGTATCTGGTTCCGGTTGAGATGGGGCTTCCGGACAATATCACAGCTAACTGCATCTTTGAAGTTACCATAACGGAGACAGCCGGGAACACTTTTCGCATTGAGAGTAAAGAGCATGGTTTCTGGTCAGTCGAGAAATACGAAGAGGAAAGTGATACCTGTGTCACCGTGGACGATGGAATAAAAGAGGGTGGAATTAAAGAGCTGCGAAGATATGTTGACTATCTGGAGCGGGCTGAAACTGTCCCGCTCCACCCCTGCCTTGAGGATGGGCTGGAGGCTCTCAGGATTGCCGTGAAAAGGGAAAAGGCGCAGGAGGACGGGATGTTCGTGTTAGGGGCGGCGGATATTTCATGCCCCACGTTTCTTCCCTTTCTACCTCTTTTCTTACAGACCATGGTCGATGAACCCAAACTGGTGGAAAGATACATGGAATCGACAACGGAAGGAGTAATACCCATACTGAAAGCGCAACTTGAGATGGGTGTGGACGGAATCCTTGGAGCGGTGGACTGGTGCCACGGGGGAGGACCTCTGTTCTCTCCGGAGATGTTCCGAAAGTTTATGGCTCCCGGTCTCAAGAGGATCGTCGATGAATGTCATAGCTACGGGGTGCCCTTCATTAAACATCTGGATGGAAACACAACTGTCCTTCTGGATATACTTGTTGATGAAATAGGAATTGACGGCCTGCACAGTATCGAGCCGGCGGCCGGAATGGATATCAGCCTGATCAAGAAAAAATACGGAGACAGGATCACTCTTCTGGGAAACATTGACTGCGGCAATCTTTTAACATTTGGGAATGAACAACATGTAATTGATGAGGTAAAGAACATTATCCGTGCTGCTTCGCCGGGAGGGGGCCATTTCTTCAGCTCGAGCAACTCCATCCACAGCGGGGTTTCTCCCCGTACATTCCGGACAATGATGAAAGCGGTCAAAGAGTTTGGGCAGTACCCAATCTCTATTCCAGCATGAAATTGCTGCAGTTTTTAACAACCACCGGCTCAGAAGCGCGTGACTTTTAATGCCACCGGGAGTATAAAAGATGAGTTTTTCCGAGAACCTGGCCAGCGGAAAGTTCCTGGTCACCACTGATGTAATTCCCCCGAAAGGAGTAAGTTTCTCGGAAGCACTTGACCGGCTTGACTGCGTTGCTGGAAAGGTGGATGCGGTAAATGTTGTAGATCTTCCCAGTTCAGCAATGAGGGTGAGCCCTTTGCCGGTAGCCGTAGTTTTGAAAAAACGGGGATTTGAGCCCATCCTTCAGATGACCTGCAGGGACCGCAACAGGTTAGCTTTGCAGGCGGACCTTTTGGGAGCCTGCATGCTCGGGATAAAAAATATCCTCGCTCTTACCGGTGATGAGATGGACCTGGGTGACGACCCAGCGGCAAAACCTGTCTTTGATCTGGATTCAATCGGACTCCTGAAAGCGGCCTCTCAGCTGGAAAAAGGGCATGATCTGGCCGGTAATGCATTGAAGGGGGCTCCGGCTTTCTGTGCCGGGGCAGCCGTGGATCCATTTGGAAGCACTGTTGAGCGTGAAATAGCGCGAATGCGGCAAAAGGTGGAAGCGGGGGCAAAATTCTTCCAGACTCAACCTGTCTTTGACGCGGAAGAGTTTGGCGTATTCATGGAAAAAATTGGCAAGCCAGGCGCTCCTGTGCTGGGAGGAATACTGCTTTTAAAGTCCGCGCGAATGGCCCGCTTTATGAATGAAAATATACCGGGAGTGGAAGTTCCACGGCATTTAATCCAGAAGATGGAAAACACGAAGTACCCGGTGGAAACCTCTGTTGAAATTGCAGGCCGGCTGATCAATGAGATAAAGGGTATCTGCAGTGGAGTTCACATTATGAATATTAACTGGGAAGATAAGATCCCCCTGGTCCTGGAAGCTGCCGGTCTGACATAATGAGCTGTACATCTATTTTCCTGTGGTGAGCGTAAATCCCCGTATAAAGGACTTCTGCAGACTCATGAGTATGACTATGGTCGGTATAGCTGCCATGATCGCGCCGGAGATCAACACCGTCGGAGGCACCCCCCCTCGCGCGCCCTGAAGCCTCTCCAGGCCCGCCATGATCGGGCGGAACCTTTCGGTCAGCACCAGTCCGAAGAGGAGATCATTCCACGTCCATATGAACTGAAAGCAGAAGATTACGGCAAAAGCGGGTATGGACATGGGCAGAAAGATACGCAAGTATGCGCCCCATTTCGAGGCCCCGTCAACCCTTGCCGCATCAAATAATTCAGCAGGAAGGGTGAAGGCATAGTTTCGGTACACAAAGAGCGCGAAGGGAATGCAGATCCCCACATACACAACGGCCATCCCGATCCTGGTGTCAAAGAGGCCTATGTAATTCAGGACCAGGTAGAGTGGAATCAAAAACATCTGAAAGGGAAATATATTTCCGATGAATATTCCTATGAACCAGAACTGGGCTCCACGCACCTTCAGGTGAACGAGCGCGTACCCGCCGATAGAAGCAATGAAGGCCGAACCTATGCCGGCTGTCAGGGCAAATATCAGGCTGTTCAGCATTTTTCCGCCCAGCTTGGATTTACCCCAGGCATGTCCGAAATTGAACGCAATATTGGCCGGAATCCTTTTTAATTCGGGAAGCTTCCAGAAACCCAGCGTGTTGAATTCATCCGGGCTTTTTACCACTATGGTGAGCATTGACACGAGTGGAAACAGCCAGATAATACTGAGAATGATGAGTACAAAATAAATTCCAATCTTGTAGGGCTCTATCTTCATCGTTCCTTCTTTTTCCTTCCCCCCATTGCTGCAAGATATCGATAGGATGCCAGGAGAGTTAATATGGACAGAACTACGGCGATAGCCGATCCCAACCCCATCCTGAACAGCAGAAAGGATTCCCTGTACAGGGAAATCGCGAGGGTCTCGGAAACACGCCCGGGCCCGCCCTGTATCACGATCCACGGGATGTCGAACATTCGTATGGAGTTGATAACGGCATTGGCCATGACAAGGAGCATGATCGGCTGGAGGAGCGGTAGAATAATACGATAGAATATCTGCACCGGACCGGCCCCGTCGATCATGGCTGCCTCAACCGGTTCCCTGGGGATCGTTTCGAGGCCGACGAGGAACAGGATCAGATTCAACCCGAAGTACTGCCATGTCCAGATCCCGATCATGACAAAGGTGTTTATCTGGGGAATGATCAGCAGGGGCTGCGCTGTTAAACCGATTGCTTCGAGAATGGGGTACAGGGCTCCCTGCTGGCTGGACAGAACCCTTCTCCAGAATATGGCTGCTATGGTCGGCGACAGTGTCGAGGGGATAAAGAAAATTGTCTTAAATATCACCCTTCCCCTGACACGGGTCAAGAGAGCGGCTATCAACAGTGGTAAGCCGACAGCGAAGACGATCGTACCGAATACCCAGTAGGCTGTATTTTTCAGGGCGTTCAAAAGCTCGGGTGTGGAAAAAACTTTTAGATAATTCGCGAGTCCTGCCCACTTTGGAGGTTGGATCAGGTTCCATTCCATGAAACCCAGATAGGTTGTGTAAATGACAGGGACGAGCTCCGCCATCAACACAAATATCGCTGCCGGTATAAGGAATAAAAAAGACCCTCCCTGTTTGATACCAGCCCTCATCTTTCACAGCACCGTTTTAATTAAAAATTATTAAAATAGTACTGGCCCTCTTTCAGAGAGCCAGTACCCGTCTCTTAAGTGATCATCAATAGGTTGTTACACCATAGTTCGGCCAGGTTTCTACCGCCACTTTCTCGATGCTGTCCAGAAGCTCCATGTAGCGCTCCGGTTCGACCAGCATGGTGTTGAACGCGTCAACAGCCTGCTGTTTTATCTCCACAGGTGTCGCTTCCCACAGCCGGATCAGTTTTTTAGGATAATCATCCAACATGCCTATTATCTGGGCCAGTATCGGATCGTCATTGGCAATGACTTCGGGCGATATATGGACAGTGTTAGAGAAACGTCTCTGCTCCCAGACTAACTGGGCTGCATGCTCCGATCCATACCACTTCATCCATTCCTTGCCCAGCTCAGCTTCCTTTGAATTCTTTCCCACGCACAGGGGGGAGATCTCGAATGCTATAGCCCCTTCACCTTCCGGATTGATAGCAGGCAGAATGAATACCCCGTAATCCACATCGGGGACAAGACCCTGGTCCTGCATGATACCGCCGTACCAGTCGCCGTAGGGGGCAAAGGCAAGCGAGCCCTCTTTCATCATCCTGGGAATGTCTTCGGCATAGGTGGCATCCATGGGCGCGAAATAATCCTTATCGATCAGGTCCTTCCAGAGCTCCATCATCTCAACTACCATGGGGTCTGTCCAGTGGGCCCTTCCGGCCATGAGATCCAGATAAAAATCTGCATCCATTCGGATGAGTATTTCCATGGGAATGATGAATGACGTCCAGTTGGACTTTCCTATGGTATTTCCTATGCCGCTGACGCCGTTTTTCTCGAACAGCGCAAGCTGGTCCATGAACTCGTCCCAGGTTTCCGGGGGCTCGAGGTCAAACTTTTCATACACGGGCTTGCTGTAGAACCAGACCCAGTATGCGGTGAGAAAGGGGAACGCGTAGGTCACTCCCTTAATCGTCAGGGCCTCCTGTACCCCCTCAGGAAAATTGTGCCCGACCTCGTCCCACACATCACTGAGGTCCATTAGCAGGTCCGCCGTAACCAGTTCATAGGCCGGGTACCCGAACCACCACTTGAATACAGCAGGGGCCCTTGAGGTGGTGAGATCGACCTTGACCCTTGTCATGTAGACGCTGGTCTCAAGTTCAATGGGAATGGCCAAAATACCCGCGTCATCACCGGAAGCCTCTCCCATATTTGTCCAGAACTCCTGGAATTCAGGGTTGTCATGATACAACGTCATTTCCTGGACTTTAACCTTTTTTGCTTCTTCTTTTTTTGGTTCCTTCTCACCACTGGCAAATGCGAGACCGCCAGCCAGAGAAAAGACAAGGACCAGGGTTAAAATACACAGCATAATTTTTTTCATAAAAACCTCCTTGGTTTTTTAAAATATTTTAAATAATTAGATTTTTTATAATCTCCGGCCAGTAAAAATATCCTATTTGTACTGTTTTATTTGATATAATAACAGTCAATGACATTATTGCAAGAAATAAATGAAAAAATATTTGAAACATTTGCATTATCAAGGCCTTCAAGGTATAATACTTCTCCATCCGGATGATCCCCTGCCGTGGCGATTCTGGAAAGGCTGCAACTATACGACCGGGGGCAATGGTCCGGCTTAAATAAAAATAAAAGGAGATGACCCTATGAGCACAAAGATTGCAATGATCGGTGCGGGCAGCGTGGTTTTCTGTAAGTTACTGATGGCCGATATCATGGCAACGCCCGCGCTGGAAGGAAGCGAGTTTGCCCTTATGAGCAGGACATGGCCCAAGCTCGAAAATATGGAGAAGTTCGCAAAGCGTATGCTCAAGGACAATGAAATCGAGGGGAAAGTCCGGGCCACCCTCAACCGTCGGGAGGCCATCGAGAACGCCGATTTTATCGTGGTCATGATTCAGGTCGGCGGCGTCGATGCTTTCGAGCTGGATTACAAGATTCCTCTGAAATACGGTGTCGATCAATGCGTGGGCGACACCATGGGTCCTGGAGGCATTTTCAGAGGACTGAGGACCATACCGGTTCTCATCGACATAGCGCGGGACATGGGGGAGTTCGCGAAACCCGGGGCTATTATGCTGCAGTACTCGAATCCCATGGCTCTCAACTGTCTCGCAATAGGCAAGGCAACAAATATTGTCTTTACGGGCCTCTGCCACGGCATACAGACCACGCTGCAGGAGATCGCCACGTGGCTCAATATCCCCAAGAAAGAGATTACCTACACCTGCGGCGGCACCAACCATCTGGACTGGTTCCTCACCCTTGAGCGGAATGGGGAGGATCTTTATCCCAGACTGCGTGATGTGTTCGAAAAGCCCGGGTACTACAAAGCAGAAAAGGTGAGAGCTGAGATGTTCCGGCAGTTCGGCTTTTTTGCTACCGAGACAACCGGGCACACGAGCGAATACGTTCCCTGGTTCCGTAAAAACAAACATGCCATGGCGCTATACTGTGACGAACCCGGATTCGGCGGTGAGACTGGCGCTTATTATAACTGGTGTAAGACCGTCGCGGAGAAGTACGCGAACAAGAATATGCTCGATTATGAATCCACCAGGATAGAGGAACGGAGCATAGAGTACTGCTCGTATATAATGGAGGCCGTAGTTACCGGAAAACCATTCAGATTCATGGGGAATGTGCGCAATGACGGCTACATAAAAAACCTGCCTGAAGGCTGCTGTGTGGAGGTTCCCACCTTTGCCGACGAAACGGGTCTCCACCCATCAACCATCGGATACCTGCCGCCTCAGTGCGCGGCTCTGAACCGGACGCAAATAAACGTCCACATTCTCGCGGCCGAAGCCTCTTTAACGGGAGATCCCGAACATATCGTACATTCCATAGCATTGGACCCGCTCACGGGGGCTGTCTGTACGCTGAAACAGATCCGGGATATGGCGGCAGAGATGCTCGAAGCACAACGAAAATGGCTGCCGCATTTTGAGGGAAAGAAAATCGTTCCAAAACCGACGATCTCTATCCCGAAAGGAACCCGGGCCGTTCACGCGCCTCCTGACCCTGCTCAGGCCATACTCAAGCGTTTCATAAAGCTGGCAGAGTAGAAAGTGGATTGACGCCAAAGCAAAACCTGCCGGCCATCTTTGTGTAAAAGGGACAGTTAATCCGGCAGTGCTGTAACATACAAGAAAATTAGAGGGAAAAGAGGTTAATAGACTGCATTTTTGAAGTATAGTATCCTATTTCGGATGGAGAAACTCTAAAAATCGAGCCATCCGGGGCACAATACTTCATATTTGCAGTTCACTCATTTGTTAAGTGGCCCAAGCTTGGGAGGAACTGTGACAATAATGAGGAAGCTAGCAATTCTCTTCGCGACATGCTTGATTCTCGCATCATGCGTGCGTGCACACTCCGATCAGATGATCAGCATAGGATCGCATCGGCTTCAAATCCATCTAGAGGGGAAAGGGGCTCCCACTGTCGTCATCGATGCCGGCATTGCGGACCAGTTGGACAAGCTGAGACCGTTGCAGGAGCGCGTTGCCCGGGTTACGCATGTCATCACCTACAATCGAGCTGGATACGGGCAGAGTGAGCCCGGCCCGCTGCCCCGGCACAGCGGCCGTGAGGCGGAGGAGTTAAAGACCCTGCTCGAGATGGCGTCCGTGCCGGGACCCTATGTGCTTGTCGGTCATTCGCTTGGAGCTCTGAACATGCAAGTGTTCGCCTCCAAATACCCTGATGATGTTGCAGGGATGGTTCTGCTGGACCCGCCGCCGCTCTCATTCATACTAGGGCAGGAATATAAGGATCTCGCGGTAATGGCCGAACAGATGACCGCAGAATGGCAAGCCATTGCCGATTCCGCCGCGAAATCTATTGATGCCCATGAGAAAGCACGGTCTGCTTTTTTCCGAATGATTGCGTCAGAACACCGCGAGATGTTCGGTGAAACCGCGAGGCTGGTTGGCACGATTTCGACGTTTGGCGACATGCCCCTCGTGGTGCTGGCTTCGGGCAAGCCGAACCCCGCTTTCGGGGAGGTGGCCGAGGAGTACCAGAGGTACTGGGTCGAGCAAAGTCGCGCTCTGACCGGATAAGTCCACAAATGGCAAGTTTATACTCGCAGAAGGGACCTCGCATTACCTTTATTTGGATGCGCCGGAGCTCGTAGCGGAAAGCATCCTTTCTACAGTCTACGAGGTGCGTGCGAAGTGAGATATGATGAGCTTGGCCTTGGACAGAGCTGAATTCTTCGAGAATGGCGTGAACGGCCACCTAACAAGCGCGTGGAGTTGACCGTGGAACTTGGCCGGCACAGCGAGGTTCTTCTCGGACAACCGGATCCGCCGTGAACATCGGCACGGCAACTCACGCGCAGCGTTAGGCAGACCCTGCGGGCGCGACGAAAATTATTATGATATGATACACTAAAAATTGATTTCACACGTCAATATAATAAAGGGACCTTGAAAAACTTTAGGTTTTTAAGGCCCTTCATGAATTTTTGTGAAAAGGAGTGAATTGTGAATTCAGACAGAAGAACAGCAATAATATTGGGAATATTGCTAATATCCGGTATTTTATTCGGAATATTGAATTCTGTTCCGGCATTAGAGAATCCAGATTATCTTACGAAATTGTCAGCAATTAAAACGCAAGTTTTAATTGCAGTTTTTTTCCAATCTGCTATGGCCGCAGTATATGTATGTATTGCGGTATTGTTATATCCAATAATTAAAAGATATAATGAAGGTTTTGCGATCGGATATTTCGGATTTAGGATTATTGGAGCTGCATTTCTTTTTGTTGGAATAGGTTCTCTTCTGCTCCTATTATTGCTGAGTCAGAGTTTCGTATCAACAGGTCAGCTCAATTCACCCTATTTTCAAACAATAGGAGAACTGCTTAGGACGGGTAGAGATTTGATGAATCATGTTGGAATGATACTGCCATGGAGTTTAGGTGGCTTGATACTTTATTATTGCATGTTTAAAATGGAACTTGCTCCAAAATGGCTGTCAATCTGGGGGATTGTTGGTTCATCTTTAACTATAAT